>Ga0210407_10000317_pt1 | contig 58066 bp, 55 predicted proteins | sample IncBWC27MmetaG_FD_150860 | JGI IMG/M metagenome (GOLD analysis project Ga0210407, IMG submission 150860) | Forest soil microbial communities from Barre Woods Harvard Forest LTER site, Petersham, Massachusetts, United States - Inc-BW-C-27-M | ecosystem: Environmental > Terrestrial > Soil >...
GCGCAGTTCTCCATGCACAGCATGACGCGGTCGCCGGGTTCGAGGCCGTGGGCTTGGAGCCCGCCCGCGATGCGCGATATCCGGTGGGCGAACTCCCCGTAGGTCCAGGCATGGACGCCGTCGCTGACCGCTTGGAGCTGTGGCTGTCGGGCGGCCACGTCGAACAATGATGCCGCGAGGTTCAGCGCGCTCCTCCCGCACGGCGCGGGAAAGACCCGATCAGCGGCAGACCATCGTCACATTGGCCGCCCGTGTCATCCTCCACTCGGTGCCGCCTCTCGGATCGCTCCGCCCCAACAGGCGTCCGTTGTCATAGGTTAATTGGACCTTTCCGCCGGTGGGATCAACATACCGGACCGTGCTGCCGGTTACCGTCAAGCCGCCCACTTCTCCTAAGTAATCAAGCCCAGTCGCGTCGCCACTCTGTCCGGCTTGGGTGATCGCATGGCCGCTCGGCTGTACGCCGACTGGCCGAGCCGCCGCCAAAAATGAGCGGTGAGAACATCCCCGTTGACAGCGAAGCGAAGCTGCAAAGCACCCTGACTACCCTGGCGCCTTCTGCCGGAATTGAATACCCCTGACAAGTCTTGCCCACCAGCAAGCTTGGATCGAACCCGGATACGTTCCGCAGAACCGGATCGGCCGACGCGTTCATCCCAGCGGTCATTCCGGCGAGAGCAACGATCGGTGCCCAAAGGCCTGGCATAGAGATCCCCGCACGGCAGCGGGCTACGGCCGGCCGGGCGTCGGCGACTGCCGAATTTCAGGCGACTCCGTGGTCTTTGAACCAGGCGAGCATCTTCGCCCAGCCCTCCTTGGCTTGCTCCGCCCGGTAGCTCGGCCGGTAGTCCGCATTGAACCCATGCGGCGTATCGGGATAAATCACGATCTCGCAGGTCTTATTCGCCACCTTGCACGCGGCCCTCATCTTCTCGACCGTGTCGACCGGGATACCGGTATCGGCGGCGCCGTAGAGCCCGAGCACCGGTGCCTTCAGATCGCCGGCGAGGTCGATCGGATATTTCGGACGCAATTCGGTGCGCGGCCGGTCGATCGGGCCGTACCAGGCCACTGCGGCCTTGAGCGCCGGGTTGTGGGCGGCGTAGAGCCAGACGATCCCGCCGCCCCAGCAGAACCCGGTGATCGCGAGCTTGGCCGTATCGGCCTTGCCGGACGCCTTGGCGAAGGCGACCGTCGAATCGAGGTCCGACATCACCTGCGCGTCCGGCACCTTGGACACGATCGTCTTGATAAGCTCCTGGACGTCGCTGATCTCGGCCGGTTTGCCCTGCCGCGCGTAGAGCTCGGGGGCGATAGCGAAATAGCCGGCCTTCGCTAGCCGCCGGCAAAGATCCTTGATGTGCTCGTGGACGCCAAAGATCTCCTGGACCACCAGGACAGTCGGGAACGGCCCGCCCTGCGCCGGCATCGCCCGATAGGCGGGCATCGCTCCGTCTGCCACCGGTACCTTGACCTCGCCGGCATCGAGGCCGTTCGGGTCGGTTGTGATCGTCTGCGCTGAGACCGGCTGCACCGATAACGCGAACCCGGTAGCGAGCGACGTCATGACAAACCCGCGACGCGACCATTGCGACCGCGGCAGCAACCCTTCCAACCCCGCTTCGACGATATCCACAGCTTCCTCCCGTGGGGTCTGTCCCTTTGGCCAAAGCAATTTCCAGCCTCGGCTATCGTTCGGCAAGGGCCGATCACCAAAGAGTGACCGATCAGTAATCGTAGTTGTAGTTGATGCCGATGCCGGTGCTGCCCGACTGACCGGCCTCTCCGCCGATCGTCAAATGCGGGCGCACCTCGATCTCCACGGTGACCTTGCTCGTCGGCGGCGAGATGCCCTGGGTGACCCCGACGGAAACCCCCGGGGCGATGTATTTCCCGGCGCTCAGTGCCGTGCCGCCCGCCGCGCTGCCGCTCGCCGCCCTCGGGTTCAAGGTCCCGGTCGTCGGCCCGGTCGGGCCCGAGCCGAACTTGAACCAATCAAGACCGAGACCCCCGCGCAGGCGGTCGAGGGCACCAGGACCGCCGCCTGCGAGGGTGGCGGCCGCGGCGGCCAGCTGCAGCCCCTCGCCGGCAGTGATCTGGCCGACCCCGCGGTTGAACAGCACTCGCGAGAGGATCTCGTCTTGCGGTACGACCGGCGTCGAGCTCAGCGTGACCGTCGGCGCCGAGGCAAAACCGCCGATGATGACTTGCGCTGTGATGTCGGCGGCACTCGCCTCGGCGATGATGTCGAGAACAGGGTCGAGGTTCGGGCTACCGTCAAAGGTGATCGCACCGCGAGTTATTGTGAAGGTTTTCCCCAGCAGATCGACGCTGCCGCGGATCTGTTCGAGTGAGCCATTTATCACGGGGGCGGCACTGGTCCCGGAAATCGTCAGCTTGCCGCGCCATTCGCTCTCGAGCCCGTGGCCGCGCACAAAGATGTTGCCGGGCATGTCGATAGTGATGTCGAGCATCGCCGGAAGCGCCGGTGGCTGGTTCGCCGGCTCGGGTGGCGGCTGCTTCCGGGTCTTGCTGTTGGTCTCGACGACCTTCAGCACGACGACCTTTGGCGGGAGGCTTTCCGGGAGGTTGATATCGGCACGATTGACAGTGAGGGGCGCTGTAACCTTCGGCGCGGTCAGGGGACCGACGATCGACACCGTTCCGCTCGCCGTGGCGACCGCCTCGTCGCGCGCGGCGACACGGAAATTGGCCAATGTTGCAGAGAGCTCGGCAGTCGGCCCGGAGGCGCCCCTCAGTGCGACATTGCCTTGCGCCTTGAGGCTGCCGCTCGCGCTGTCTCCGGCCGAAAACGAGGTCAGAGTGAAGCGGTCGCGATCGCCGACGAGATCGGCCTGCATCTTGGTCAGAACCGCTCCCGTCGCGAAATTCTCGTAGCGCGCGTCGGAGAGCCTCAGGCGACCATTTGCCGCCGGAGCCGCGACCGTGCCGCCAACCGCAACATCGGCGGCGAAGCGGCCGCTCATTCTGTCCTCACCGAGCGGCAGCAGGTCGGCAAGGTGCTCGAGCTGCCCGGCGCCCTGGAGCTGCAGGCTCAACCGGCCTTCCGGCGGCACCGAGATCCCGAGCGGTGATGGCGTCAGCAACAGTGGCGCTGAGCCGGCCAAGCTGATCGTGTCTCCTCTGAGGCCGGTGACCTGCCCTTTCAAATCGATGCTCCGCCCGTTCCAATTACCGTCGACGCCGAGCCCCAGGCTCGGTAGCTGCGAATTTTTCGAGGCAGCGAGGGTGAGGTCGCGCGCGTTCACGGACAAATGACCTTGCGGCGCGCGCAGCGTGCCGCCGAGCGTCGCGGCGATGGTCAGGCTGCCGCGCGCTTTGGGATAGCCCAGGAGCTTGCCGGCTGAGGCGATCGGCAAATTCGCGGCATTGAGTGTTAGCGATAGCGACTGACCCCGCAAGCCGCCGCTGCCGGTGATCCGGCCGGTCCCGAAATCCAGGGCGAGGCCGGAAAAACCAAGGTCGGCGCCGCGCTTCGACAGCACGAGCGGTTGATCGAGAGACAGCCGGTCGCTGCCAAGCGAGCCGGCAAGCCGGTTGAGACGCAGGTCGACCCGGCCGGGTTCGAGCCCGGCTTCACCGGCGAACGCCACTGTCAACGGCTTGCCTTTGGCATCGCCTTGGAATGCGAAGCGGCCAGGTCGCGGGGCGTCGAGCGCCAATGTTGCGGTGGAGAGTTCACCTGTACCGAAATTCGCCGAGGTCAGTGAGAAACGCCCCGCTCCCGACGGCGCGCGCAGGATGTCCGCGAACCGTCCCGTCAGCTCGACGCGGCCGATCCCGATTCGGGAGGACGCGGCGCCGGCTGTGAGCCGCGTTCCGGTCAGCGAGAGATCGAGGAACTGACCGCCGCGTGCCTCGAGCCCGGCGCCTAACTCGAGCCTGCCGCCGAGCGGCGTTCCGGCGAGCTTGGACCATCGCCCGAGATCGGGTATCCGGCCGGTTATAGAGCCTCGCATCAGCCCCGTATCCAGAGCGACGCGCAGGCTACCCTCGATCGCGCTGTCCGCTGCGGTCAGGCGGAAACGCGGGAATACCAGCTCGGCGTTCCCTTTTTGCTCCGCCGACAGCGTCAATGACCCGTCGAGCCCATAGGCCCGATAAGTGCCGTCGAGCGCGGCCTTTGGCTCGGCGAGGTCGGCGACTTCGCCGGCGAGCCGCAGCCGCTCGATCCTTGCTCCGCCGGAGGCGATGTCGGCGCCTTCGACCTCGCCCTTCAACCGCAGATGATCGAGCGCTCCTTCGGCATTGAAATGGGCTGATAATTCGCCAGCCATTTCGCTGCCGAGCGCGGCGCCAAGTGCCTTCAACCGCGGCAGCTTTAGCGCCAGCGCCGCGGCGAGGCGGTTCGAGGCGGGATCGAACCGCGCATCGCCCGACAGGCTCGCCGCGGCACCCGCGATGGCGAGCTGGTCCACGACCAGCGCCCCTGCGGAGTTCCGCTGGAAGGAGCCAGTCATCGTCACTGCATCGCCGAGTAGTGCGTCGCCGGCTGCGATCCCGGTCCGCAAGCCCTTCGCGGAACCGCGGACGCTTGTTTTGAACCCGGCCGCGCCCTCTCTGGCGGCATCGACCGCAAGCTCGACCGAGCCCGAGAGTGGGTGACCGGCGAGGCCGGAGAAAGGCCGGAGGTCGGCAATTGACAACTGCACCCCACCCTCAATTGCCTGCCCGCCCTCGGTGAGTTGGCCCGCGCCGGCAAGCGCGAGGCCGGCCCCTTTGGCGGAGAGGTGGGTCAAATCGACGGCGCTGCCGTCGCGGGCGGCAATCGCGGTGACCGACCAGTCGATGTCGCGGCCGAGCTCCGGCGGCACGGCCACTCCCTCGGGCGTGACGATCCCTTCGACCCGACCCTGTCCCGCGAATTCGATCCGCGTGTCCGGGCTGTCGAGGCCGCCGGTCGGCTTGGCCGAAACCTTCGCCGCGATATGGTCCGCTCCCGCGGAGCCGAGACGGATCCCGCTCCCCGACAAATCCAGCTCGATCGCGGGGCTGCTCTCCGTGCCGGTCACCGCGGCCGAGAGGGAAGCCGAGCCGTTGAGTTGCGACTCTAGCAAGCCCTCAAATGGCGCGAGCTCCGGCACATCTGCCCGGAAGTGCGCTGCAACCGCGTTCTCGGCGCCGCCAAAGGCGGCATCGCCCGCCAATTTCCCCGCCGCGATCTCGATTGACAGCGGATCAACCACGATCCGATCGGCGAATGTCGCGTGCAGCGAGAGCGCAATGCGGTCGCCAACGAGCGACGCGAACCCCGCCGGGAGGAGCGGAGCCAGTGCGGCCGTGCCGGACAGCCCGAGGACGGTCTGGGCGGTGACGGCGAGCGTTACATCCAAATCGAAATGAGCGAGCGTGCCGGCGGAGGCGGCGACCCGCCCGTGCCAATCGGCGAGCGGCCCGGTTCCGTCGACCGACAGCGCGAGCGCCGCACGGTCGGTGCGTCCGAGCAACCGGTCGAGCAGCATGCCGGTAGGCTCGCGCGCCGCGAGCCGAAGCTTCAAGACCGGGGGTTCTCCGGCAAGCTCCATCGCCAATACGATATTCCCGGCAGAGTCGTCGGTGCGGTGGATATCGAGCGCGACCTCTGCCCTCTCGCCCACGAGCCGGGCACTCCCTTCCACCGTTGCGACAAGACCCTCGCCCAGCACCGCCGGAGCGAGCGCGAGGCGGCCGATCGAAAGCCGGTCGAGAATGACGCCGACGGGGAGACGCGGAACCTTCAGGTATTCGGTAAAGGGCGTCGTCGACGGCGCGGTAGAGGATCGCGCCATATCGATCGCAGCAAAGCGCAGCGACCGGATATGCAACCGCCCCGCCAGCAACGCGGCGGCCGCGATGTCAAGCCCGAAATCGTGCAGGCTAAGATAGGGGCCGTCGCGGTCGGCGATGTCGATCCGCTCGACCTTCAGACGGAACGGCACGAACCCGTCGAGCCCTTGTATGGTGACGGCGAAATCCGGACTGCTCACGCTTTGGGCGACGGTCCTCTCCAGCCAAGACTTCGCCGGTTGAGTCTGCAGCAGGGCAAAAGCCGCGAGGAGGACCACGATCAGCAAGCCGAGCGTTATGCCCAACCAGCGAAACAGTCGTGATACCGCGCGCATCAGAAGGCCTGTCCGAGGCTGATGTAGACCTGGATCGGCGAGTCAGCGGTGCGCTTATGCAGCGGGGTCGCCAAGTCGAGCCGAAGCGGCCCGAACGCAGTATAGTAGCGCAGACCCAACCCCACCCCATAGAGAAGGGTGCGGCCGAGCTGCGGCACGGGGCTCTCGTAATAGCTGCCAGCATCGACGAAAGGGACGATGCCGATGGTGTCGGTGATCTTGATCCGGGCTTCCAGGTTAAGCGCCAGACTTGATCTCCCGCCGATTGGTACATTGCCGATATCCAGCGGTCCGGCCATCTGATAGCCATAGGGGCGGATCGATCCGCCGCCGCCGACATATATCCGTTGGTCGGCTGGAAGCGGCGCCAGCGGGGCGCCGGCGAGCGAGCCGAGTGCCAGCTTGCCGGCGAGGACAGCACGGTCTTCGGGCCCCAGCGCCCAATAGGCGCTGCCCGAGACCAGATTTGTTACGAAAGTCAAATTCGACCCGACGAAGGTGTGGGCCGGTCTGACGGAGAGCTGCGCGCGATAGCCGGTTGTCGGGTTAAGCAAATTATCGGTTCTGTCGAGTTTTACGTAGGCCGGCAAGCCGACCAGCGTGTAATGCTGGGTGCGCTGCGCGGCAGTGAACGGATTGACGTTGGCGAGCTGGACCACGTTCGCCTTGTCGGCTTCGAGCGCGACGCCACCGGTCAACAGGTGGTCGAAACGGCGCTCGAGCCCGCCCGTGGCGATCACGCGCCGGCTGTGATAGGCGACCGGCTCGTCATTGGCGATCTCGGCGGTCGCGAGGAAATCCTGGTCGATCGCGAGAAAATCGGGACGGCGGAAATTGGCCCTAAAGCCGGCGATTTGCTGGCCCGCCTCGGCGGAAAGCCGCAGATATTCGGCACCGCCGAACAGATTGCGGTTTTCCCAGAAAGCGCGGGCACCGATGCCCTGGCTGGTGTTGTAGGCAACCCCGGCGCCGATCGTGCGATGCAACCGCTCGGTGGGCTCGATCGTCATCCGCGCATCGTCGGGATTTTGGGGATCAACCGTCGGTGTGATCCGCACGGTGCTGAACAACCCGGTTTCGATCAGCGCGCGGCGCGTTTCCTCGACCTTGCTCGCGTCGTAGATCTCGCCGCGCTGCCAGCGCAGGCGGCCCTCGACATAGACCGGATCGAGCCGTTCGAGCCCCTCGATCGCGAGCGGGCCGAAGCGCATTACCGGCCCGGGATCGAGCATATAGGTCACGTCCATCGTCTGGGTGTCGCGGTCGATCTCGACCCGCCGGTTCTCCACCTTGGCAAAGGGATGGCCGCTATCCCCGAGCGCCGCCAGGAGCGTCGTCTCGGCTGCCACCACCGGAGCAGTGCGCGCCGGATCACCGGGCTTGAGCGGCAGCTTCTTTTCGTCCTGAGGGATCGATAGAGACTGCCCGTCCGAGCCCACTATCTTGACCGCGGCGACGTGGTAGAGCGGACCCGGCTTGACCGTTACCACTACCTTTGCCGGCTCGGCCTCGGTGTCGATGTCGTAAGAGAATTCCGCATCCCAATAGCCGAGGCTGTGCGCGGCATCGGCGAGCCGGCCGAGGTCGCGGTCGGCGCGGCGGCGCAGCGCCTCCTCGGAAGCCGGCACTTTGTCCTCGAGCGTCTTCAACTCAGAGACGCTGTCCAAGAGATCGGCGAGTTCGCTATCCTCGGCGCCGGTAATCTCGACACGGTAATTCAGATCCGCGTAGGCAGGTGGTCCGAGGACCAGCGCCATAGCCAACGCGATCGTCATCAAGATCCAGCGAACCCGCATCCCGCCCCCAAACGGAAACGGCAATTAAAACATGTTATTCCTGCGGCCGCTCCGCTTATCCACTCTACAATCACGGGTACTATGAGACATTTGTTGCTGCCAACGCCCGGGTGTCGTCGTCGAAACAGCCCGCTCGGGCTGTCGAAAGAGAAGATACCGTCCGACGCCACCCGGGCGTTGCCGGTTAGACCTCCTCGAACTCAGCGGCGTCGATATGATCGACTGGTTGAACTATCTCTGCTTGCGATGACGCCTCTGCTCGCGATGAGGTCACACCGTTGATCTGCCCTATGCACGTTTTAACCAACTGTCCGTCGATCGGCAGAGTAACTATGTCTCCGACGTTCGGTGCGGACCGACCGTAAATGCGAAAATGCCTCGCAGAACCATCCTTACGCGTCAACACAAGGTCGTGTTCCATCCGGATCTCCCGGTCGAAAGCAAGCTTCGTCGGGTGACGAAGCTGTAAAGCTAACGCCCGACGCTTCACGAATGTTCCCGAATCTCGGGATAGTGTAAATCGACTTCACCAGTCGCGAAATCATCCGCGAGGCGATCAAATTCTTCCGCAACACGCCGCAAGACTTCCTCCACGTTCGGCTGGGCGGTTATGTCCGCCAGTCGCCGGGCGTGGTCGGCCTCTGCATGATAATAGGATGAGCCGCGCATACTGACGAAACAGCGCCATCCGAGGAAAGTTCACCAGTTCTCGGAAGCACGGGGCTCATCCTCGAGCGTCTTCGGCTCGAGAGTTTGTCGTGCGGACCGTTGGGCCCGCCCGCGCTTAGCCGCTCTTGCGGGCGGATGCCGCCGCTACCCGGCGCTTCAGTCGGCGGATCTCCGGCGACAGCTTCCGGTCGGGGGTGTCGCGCAGAAAGGCGTCGATGCCCCCCTTGTGCTCGATCGTGCGGATTGCCGCGGCGGTGATGCGCAGCCGTAGGGAGCCGAGGACATCCGAAAGGACCGAGGTCTGTTGCAGGTTCGGCAGGTAGCGCCGCTTCGTCTTGTTGTTGGCATGGCTGACATTGTGGCCGACCTGAACGCCCTTCCCGGTGACTGCGCATCTCCGTGCCATGGCACACCTCAACCCAACCCAAATTTGCAACGACTGACGCAGCCGGCTTTGCGGCCGCTTCTACCCAATTCGGCCGCTCCCGGTCAAGCGCGAGCGCCGCAGGCCCGCCATCGATCACCCTTGCGTGGACGGCTGGCAAAGGCTCGATTATGCCGCAATGACAGCGTCTAATGCCCTGAGAGATGGAAGCGATGGCAGCCGAGCGAAGCAAATTTAGAGCGTCCGTCAGAGCCGCTGCGCTATTGCTGATCTTCGGCGATTGGCTGGGCGGACCGGCCGGTGCCGATCAGCTCGTGGTGCCGCAGGCCGTCGAACGAAACCAGCCGATCGAGCTCGTCTATCGTTTTGAGCAGCCGGCTACCGGATCGGGGTTTCTCGATGTCGACTGGAACGATGTCGACGGGCGCCTCGTCGAGCGGCGGCGCATTTCGTTCGAGCTGGCGGATGCGCCGAAAGTGGGATTCTCGCTGGACGCCCGCCGAGCCGTGACGATGAAGAACCTGCTCACCGTCGATCTCTCCCTCGACGGCGTCGACCAACTCGGCAACAAATTCCGCCGCGAAAATAGAGAAACGGGATCGTTCGTCGCTTCGCCATCCGATATCCCGTGGTGGGATTTTCAAATCATCATGTGGCAGGTGCAGGATCGGGCCGGGTACGCTGCCCTGAAGCGGCTGGGGGTTACGGCGGGGATGCTGCCGATCGACCATGCATCGCACAATTTTGTGCCGAAGTGGATCGAGCCTCTGCTCGACGCCGATTTGCGCTTCTACCTCGAAAACATCGCGACCGATTTCTATTCTTCCTATCACAGGTGGTCGGGCGACCGGCCGGTCAATTGGCGTTTCCTCGAAACTAAGAAACGCTATTGGGAAAATCCTCTCGACCCCACGGCCCTGATTCGCGAACCCAGCCTTTCCGACCGGGATTGGCTCGAAGCGGTGAGCGCGCGCCTGATCCGCAACGTCCGGGGCCTGCAGCCTTACCGGCCGCTCCTCTACAACCTGGGGGACGAACCCGGGATTGCCGATCTGGCGGCGTTCTGGGATTTCGACGTCTCCGAGGCTTCCCTGACCGGGATGCGCGACTGGTTGCAGGAGCGTTATGGCGGCCTAGATGCTCTCAACCAGGAGTGGGGCTCTGGTTTTAGCCGGTGGGAGGAGGTCATGCCGATGACCACCCGCGAAGCGCTGCAGCGGTCGGATGGGAATTTCGCCGCATGGGCGGATTTCAAGGAATGGATGGACGTGGCTTTCGCACGGGCGATCGAAAGGGGCACCACGGCCGTCCATGCCGCCGACCCCGAGGCGAAAGCGGCGATCGAAGGCGCCCAAATCCCTGGTTGGGGCGGCTATGACTATTCCCGCCTTGCGACCAGCGTCGACGCAATGGAAATTTATGATTTTGGCGACAATGTCGGGATGGTGCGCTCGTTCAACCCCAAGCTGATCATGCTCCTGACCTCGGGCGGACACGGCCCGTACGAGAACCACCGCCTCTGGCACGAAACATTGCGTGGCTTTCGCGGGCTAATCTTGTGGGACGAGAAAAATGAATTTGTCGACGAGAACGGCCAAGTCGGCGAATGGGGGCGTGAGGCCGGTCCCTTTTTTGCTGAACTGCGCGGCGGGCTCGGGGCGCTGCTGATAAACAGCCGCCGCCACATCGACCCAGTTGGAGTGCTCTACTCACCAGCGAGCATGCGGGTGCAATGGCTGCTCGATCGCAAGACCACAGGCGAGGATTGGAGCCAACGCGACGCAAGCGCCGAATATAAGGATAATGCGATTAGAACCGCTACGCGAGATTTCGCCCGCCTGGTCGAGCATCGGGGGCTGCAGCACCGATTTTTGTCCGGCGCAGATATCGGGCGCGGCGACCTGCGGAGCGGCGATTACCGGATCCTGATGCTGCCGCACACGATCGCGTTGTCGGCGGCCGAGGCCAAGGAGATCAGAGATTTCGTCGAGCGTGGCGGCATCGCCCTCGCCGCGGGCGAGCCGGGCCTTTTCGACGAGCACGGTCGAAGACTGGCCAGGCCGCTGCTTACGGAGGTTTTCCCCGACCCGGTCACCCACTCGACAACCAGCCTTGCCTTTGGCAAGGGCAAAGCGATCTATTTGCCTCTCGCCGATCATCGTGATCGGCAGAGCACGCCGCCTGCCGTGGAGATCCTCGAGGCCGCCGGCGTACGGCCGCGCTTCCCTCTCCTTCGCGCCGACGGCTCCGTCGCGGACCACATAGAAACCAAGATCTTCGAGAACGGCGCGGTTACGATCGTCGCGCTGCAGCGCGATTTTCCTGGAACTCCGGAGACCGATTCCCTGGCACTCCCGAGTGGCCTGGAGGAAGTCGTGCTCGCGCTGCCGCGGCCTTTGTTCGTCTATGATGTGCGCAAAGGCCGGCTGCTGGGGAACACTGACCGGCTTCCCGTTAAACTGGGCCCGGTCGAGCCGGTGATTCTGGCAGTGTCGGAAAAGCCGCTCGGGCCGCCATCCGTTTCCAGCCCTCAAGGCGCGCGTCTTGGCACCAATGCGGAAATTTCCGTTTCTTCGACTTTACAGGCCGCGCTCGACGTGATCCATCTCGATGTCATCGACCCAGACGGTAACACAATTGCCTATTACTCCGGAAATTTGCTGATGACTGATAGCCGCATTACGAGGCTGCTCCCGTTTGCCGTCAACGACAAGCCCGGTGTCTGGACGATCCGTGCAACGGATTTGCTCGGCGGCGCGACAGCCACGACCGATCTGGTCGTCGAACCCTGAGTTTCCGGCGGGCGGACCAACCGAAGTTCTTCGATGCGAATTTTCTTCGTATGCCAGCGGGTGCCGTTCCCGCCGGACCGGGGTGACAAAATCACCACCTTCAACGAGATCCGTCACCTCTCTGCACAGCACGAGGTCCACGTCTTCTGCCTCGGCGACGGTCGCCGTGATCTCGATAACATTCCCGGGCTCAGCGATTATGCGCGGAGCGTAACCGCTGTCCGGTTGAATCGGCGGGCGAGCAAGCTGCGTGCGCTCACAGCGCTTATCGCAGGGCGGCCGCTCTCTGTGGCGGCCTTTGCCGAGCCGGAGCTGCATGGCGCGATCAAGCGAAAATTCATCGAACTGAAACCTGACCTGATCATGGTCTACAGCTGCAATGTCGCGCAGTTTGCCGACCATTTTCCTCAGGTGCCGCGGATCATGCAATTCGCAGAGCTCGATTCATCGCGATGGGGCCAGTATGCCCGACGGTCGCCGATACCGCTGCGGTGGATATATTCGATCGAACAGGGGCGGTTTTTTGCTTACGAGCGCCGCATAGCGCACAGTTTTTCCCACGCGCTGGTCTGTACGGCCTTCGAGCAGCGCGATTTCGAGCGACTGATACCCGGTGTGCCGGTCAGCCTTGTCGGCAACGGAGTGGATCTCGACTATTTTCGCCCAATGGGCGATGCGAAGCGGCCGGGATCGATCGTCTTCACCGGGGTGATGGATTATTTGCCGAATATCGATGCGGTGGTGTGGTTCTGCGATGAAGTGCTCCCGCTGATACACGCGCAAATGCCCGAGGCAAGCTTTGTCATTTGCGGAAGCCGGCCGGCCCGGGCCGTCCGGCGGCTGGCGAAGCGCCAAGGGGTCAGCGTTACCGGACGGGTCCCGGATACGCGGCCTTATCTCGACAGCGCCGAAGTGTTCGTGGCGCCCTTGCGAATGGCCCGCGGCATCCAGAACAAGCTCCTCGAAGCCATGGCCATGGGACTCCCATGCGTCGCCTCCGCCACCGCGGCGAGCGGTACGGTCGTTGCGGAGGGTGGGGGCATCCTAGCGGCAGACGAGCCAGAGGAATTTGCCGAGCATGTCCTGCACCTGCTGCGGGAGGAAAAATTTCGGTGCGATATGGCGCGCAAGGCACGAGCCGCCGCCGAAACAAACTACCGATGGGACGTACAGATGGCCTCACTTGACCGGGTGATTGCGGGCCTCGCGGCGCAACGTGCGGCATCGGCTTTTCTGGAACGCGCTTGACGAGGAAGCCAGCGCATGCGGATCTGGATCAGCGGCTGCGGCGGAATGATGGGATCGCACCTTTGCGGCGCGTTGGCGGTCGCCGGCCATGAGGTGTTGGCCAGCTATTACAAGCCGACGGTCGACCCCGCCGATCTGGCGGACCTCCCGCTCGAGGAAGTCGACATCCGCGACTGGTGTTCGGTGTACGATTCGCTGACGCGCTTCCGCCCCGACGCCGTGTTTCATCTGGCGGCACAGAGCTACCCGGCGGTGTCGTGGCAGCGGCCGATCGAGACCCTGGAAACCAATGTGATCGGTACCGCCAACGTTCTGGAAGCCGTGCGCCGGCTCGATTGGAAGGTACGCGTCGTGGTCGCCGGATCGTCCGCCGAGTACGGCACGATCGATCCACAGCAGGGCCCGATTTCCGAGAACGCGCCGCTGCTTCCTCTACACCCTTACGGGGTCTCCAAGGTGGCGACGGACTTGCTGGCATACCAATATTGGGCCGGCTTCGCGCTCGACACGGTGCGGGTGCGCATCTTCAACTGCACCGGCCCGCGCAAAGTCGGCGACGCAATATCCGATTTCGTGCGCCGCACGGTGTGGCTGGAACGTCATCAGAACACAAATGTGATCCGTGTTGGCAACCTCGAGACCCGGCGATCGATCGTCGACGTTCGCGACCTCAACCAAGCCTTGATCCTCCTTCTCGACCGCGGTCAGAGCGGCGAGGTATATAACCTCGGCGGCGCCACAGCTTATTCAATGAGCGCGGTGCTCTCGCAGGTACTGCAGCGAGCGACACGCCACGACATCGTCGCCGAGATCGACCCGAGGCTGCTCCGGCCCACCGACGAATCGGTGATCTGGGCCGACTGCTCCAAGCTCAAAGCGGCGACAGGCTGGGAGCCGGTAATCCCGCTCGATCACACGATCGACGACATGCTGAGCTACTGGCGGCAAAAACCCGATCCCGCGTTGATCGTCTAGAGCGGTGGCCTCCCGGTCATTGCGATCCCCGGACGGACGGCCCCGGCGGGCCGCGCCAGCCCGGATCATGATCATGCTATAAACTGGTACCTGCAACGATATCATTGCATCAGGTTCGATCGCGAGGAGAGGCGCCTATGGCGGATGAGATGACCTTGCGTGGGCGGCCGCGTCCGAGATTCGAGCCTTACAACCTTAGGAGGAAACCCGCTGTAGATCCGCTGCAGATACAGCGGGCTGTAGTATATGGGACAACCACAAGTCGCAGGACACGCAAGCGCGCATCAGATATCGAATGCGCCTGAACGCTAGCGCAAAACCAATTTCGGCCAGAGTGTTTGCGGTCGCAGCGCCACAGCGAAACAAAAGCGCAACGACGATCCGTCATTAATGAGGCAGCCTGAAAAGGGATTGATTTTCCCGATCGTGTTCTTTTACGTTGAAATGAAGCGCACTAGTTAACCAATTATTGGGGAAAAGATGAACGACTTAGCTTCGCGCGCGAGACCTGTTGCTCCCTCGAGCGGCAACTCGACGACCCGAAGGCAATTCCTCGCTCGAATACCGGCCGGGGCGGGGGCGGCCGTGGCATCGAGCGCCGTTTCGTTCCGGTCGTCGGCAAAGACCGGTGAGGGTCAGGACGATGATCCCGGCGGGGTAAGCACGGGACGGGTTCTGAATTCATACGAGATTCGCGAAAAGGCGGCGCGGTCAGAAACCAAGGTTCCTATACCGAGGCAAATCACCAACGGAGACGAACGGAGGTATTCCAACTCCAACTTCATCGCTAATTTCTCCAAAGGTCTGCCGCATAATTCGCTCGGTGAAGTAGATCCTGTTGCCTATCTTTCTTTGCTGAACGGGTTGGGCCAGGGTACATCGAAAGCTCTGGAAAGCAACATCAGGCTCGGTGGCACGACCAAGCTGGTGAATCCCCTTGCAGGCCTCGCCTTCGACCTCGAGGGCACTGATTCACACCAATTGAAAATACCTCCCTTTCCCGAGTTGAAGAGCAAGGCTCTGGCCGACCAGGCGGTCGAGCTCTACTGGATGGCATTGTGCCGCGACGTCAATTTCGGCAGATACGGTATCGATCCGAAGACGATAGCTGCGGCTTCAGAATTAGGGGTCACGGCGCAAACCCTATTCAGAGGATTTACTGCCGGTGATGTGATCGGACCCTATGTCTCGCAGTTTTTGATCAAAAAGTTCAACTACGGCCCCTATGTCATGAACGGTTTGATGAGCGTCGCCAAAGCTGGGATCGATTACCTCACAGACATTAATTCTTGGCTGAACAACCAGAACGGAACGTCCTTCGCAGGCGACCCCCCGGACAGCACGCCTCAATCGGTCCGCAACGGTCGCGACCTTGCGACTTACGTTCATACCGACCCGAATGCTGGCCTGTTCATGTCGTTCTACAACGCAGGGATTTTTCTATTTGAAAACAGTGCTCCACTTAACTTGGGCAACCCCTATCGCGACTACGACAAGCAATCCCCTTTCGGAACCTTTGGCGTGCCGTTCTTTTTGGGCTTGATCGGCGAAGCCGCGGCGCGTGCCTTCAAGGCCGCCTGGTATGCCAAGTGGTTCGTGCATCGCGCCTTGAGACCCGACCAGTACGGCGGCTTGGTGCACATGAGACTGACCGGGCCGAAGAAGAGTTACCCCGTCGACGTCCGAATACTGAATTCGATGGCCGTAGGAGAAACCTTTTCCAAATTCGGCAGCTATTTGCTCCCCCAAGCTTATCCCGAAGCAGGCCCGCAGCACCCATCGTACCCGAGCGGCCATGCGACGATGGCGGGGGCGTGCGCGACGATCCTCAAGGCTGCCTTTGACGGCAGCGCCTTTTTTGCGGATCTCGCCGACAACACTGTCGTGGCGGCCAGCGTGGATGGGTCGCTGCCGGTCCCGGTCCCAGATCCGGGGCTCACGATCGGCGGCGAAATCGACAAGCTCGCGTCGAACATCGCTCTCGGCCGCAACTTTGCGGGAATTCACTGGCGGTCGGATGCCGAGGAGGGGATACGGCTCGGCGAGGCCGTCGCGCTCAGCATTCTGCGCGACCAAGGTGACAACTATCCCGGAGAGATTTTCAAAGGATTTGCCATCACCACGTTCGACGGCGAAAACTTGATGGTCTGAACGCGCCGCCCACGCATCGCCGCGCCGCGGCACGGCCGGTCTCATCGAATATGGGCGCCGCCCGCGCGAAGCGGCTTGACGGGGATGCCTCCGGGACTAGGCTGCTAAAATCCGATGATAACCAGGGGACGCCGGGACGCTGTGGCAGGTTCCAGGGAAGAGCACAAGTTTGCCGTCGTCATGTGTGCCGATGTCGTCGGCTACTCCCGCCTGATGGGGATCGACGAGGAGGGCACTCTGGCGGGGTTGAACGCAGTTCGGCGCAATCTCGTGGACCCGACGATCGCCGCGCACAAAGGTCGGATTGTGCGAACCATGGGTGACGGCCTGCTGGTCGAGTTCAATAGCGTTGTCGATGCGGTGCGGTGCGCCGTCAAAGTACAGAGCGAAATGCCACAACACACAGACGAAACGCCGGCCGACCGACAGATCCGGTTTCGCCTCGCGATCGCCATGGGCGACGTGGTCACGGATGGCGATCTCATTTACGGGCAGGGCGTCGATATCGCCTCGCGAATGGAGAGTTTGGCGCAGCCCGGCGGGATCAACGTCAGCCGCGCGGTGCGCGACCAGGTTCGTGATCGCTTGCCGATCGCTTTCGAAGATCTAGGCGAACACGAGGTCAAGAACATCGCGCGCCCGGTCCGCGCCTTCCGCGTCGTGTTGGACAAGCCGGTGGCCGCGCCGGAAAGCCCAGCTCGCAAGAAGGCCGCAGCGCCACCGGAAAAAGCGGCGGTCGCGGTGCTGCCGTTCCAGAACCTCGGCGGCGATGCCGAGACCGAGTTCTTCCTCGATAGCGTCGCCGAGGATTTGATCACCGAGCTGGCGCGGGCGCGCTGGTTCTCTGTCGTGGCTCGCAACACCAGCTTCACCTACAAAGGCAAAGGGGCCGATGCGAAGCAGCTCGCCAGAGAACTCGGCGTTCGCTACGTGGTCGAGGGTAGTCTGCGCAAGGCGGGCAATCGCGTTCGCATCGGCTGCCAGGTGGTCGAGGCCGCGAGCGGTCAACATCTGTGGGCCGAGCGCTTCGACGGCACCCTCGAAGATTCATTCGACCTGCAGGACAAGATCATCGAAAGCGTCGTCGGTTCGATCGCTCCAGTGCTGCGTGGGGCCGAGATCGAGCGCGCCCGGCGCAAGCCGGAGGCGAGCCAGGATGTTTATGATCTGATCCTGCGCGCCCTATTGCCCGCCTTTGCTGAGACCGCGGAGGACAATGATGAGGCGCTGCGGCTGCTGGACCTGGCGCTGGAGACGGATCCCGACTACCCGCCCGCCAACGCTCTTGCCGCGTGGTGTCGGCAGCAACGCCATCTGATGGGTTGGCCGGGCACGCAAGACGACGACAGAGAGGCAGCCAAGCACCTCGCTCGCAAGGCGATCGCCGGGGGCAGCGACGTTCCTCTGGCGCTCGTGGTGGCAGGAGCAGTGCGTGCCGCCTTGACCCGCGATCACGACTCGGCCCTCGCGGCGGTCGATCGTGCTGTCATGATAAGTCCAAATGCCGCTCTTGTGCTCGGCTTCGGCGCTCTGACGAAATGTCTATGCGGCGCCTATGACGAGGCCATCGAGCATGCCGAGAAAGCGATTCACCTCGGCCCGTTGGAGCCGCTTGTCTATCATGCGACATTCGCCCTTGCCTTGGCTTACCTCCTGACCGACCGGTTCGAGGAGGCCGCCGCGCAGGCGCGTAAGGCGATCGAGGGCAACCGCAATTTCGCCTTGCCCTATTGTGTCCTCGCGCTCGGTTGCGCCCGACTTGGTCATCGCCAAGAGGCGGCGGAGGCGGTTCGCCGGGTGATCGGCGCGGCGCCGGGCTTTCGCATCGGAACCTTGAGCAAGGTCCGCTTCGCCGACGCGGCGCGCCTCCAATCCCACCTCGCGCTGCTGCGAGCGGTGCAGCTGCCCGAGTGACGCCCGCCGGCGTGACCTCCGCCGTTCTCCAAGCCTTGTCAAAACCAGCCGCGCCATTTGAACCACAGCAGCGGCAGCACCGCGCTCACGGCGATCATCGCCAGCCCATAGGGGTAGCCCCAGCTCCAGTCGAGTTCCGGCATTCCCTTGAAATTCATGCCGTAAATGCTCGCGACCAGAGTGGGGGGCACACCGACGACAGAGACGATGGTCAGTACCTTGATGATGTTGTTCTGCTCGACATTAATCAGCCCCAAGGTCGCGTCGAGCAGCAGTTGGACCTTATTGACGAGGTGGGTGTCATAATCGCTGAGCGAGGCGACATCCTGGTGCAACGTGTCGAGACGCCGCTTGATCTCGGGCGGCAGCCATTGGGCGCACGCGCTGGCGACATAGGGGGCGATCCGGCCGATCCCGAGCAGGCTGTCGCGGATCTTCGAGACGAGATCGCCATAGCCGCCGACGTGGCGCAGGATCACGCGAAGATCGGCGCTTTCACGGGCGGGCGGACGCCGGCGCATCGTCTGCGCCGCCGGGACGCGAAACAGCCGATGCGACAGCGTGTCCATCTCCTCGGCGATGCGTTCGAGGACATCGGCGATGCGGTCGGCGATCGCATCCATCAATTCGACAAAGACGGCGCCACTACTTAACGGTTCGCTGTCGGCTGCCAGTTCGCGGTCGATGAAAGTGGTGAACGGGATCAGTTCCTCGAACCGCACGGTGATCAGGCGATCGGGGGTCAGGACGAAGCCGACCGGGGTCGACACCGGCAGATCGGAATGCGTTCGGTGGATCAGGGGCGTGCTCAGATAGAGCGACCCGTCGCGCGACCGCAGCCGGCTCGAACTTTCGATCTCGCTGAGTTCGTCCTTGCTTGGCACATGGAGCCCGGTGGCGCGTTCGACAAATGCGATTTCCGCAGGATCGGGCTTCACAAGGTCGATCCACACGACCTCGGGCGGCAGCTCCGGGGCACCGAGGTCCGCCAGATGCCGGCCGCGGGCGGCGCGGCTGTCGTAAAGGGTCAACATGGGCGGAGCTTACCGCGGTGGTGATTTCCTTTCCCGCAGATTGATGCCGTTCGAAACCCCGCTATCTGCGGATTTTCAATACGTGTGCAGCCCGCCTTGGGTGACGATGAAATCGACGATCCGCTCGGTCCCGTCGCCGGTCTTCAGGTTGGTGAAGACAAAGGGACGCTCGCCCCGCATCCGCTTTGCATCGCGCTCCATGATATCGAGGCTGGCGCCGACCAAGGGCGCCAGATCGGTCTTGTTGATGACCAGGATGTCCGAGCGGGTGATGCCGGGTCCGCCTTTGCGCGGAACCTTGTCGCCGGCGGCGACGTCGATCACGTAGATCGTCAGATCGGCAAGTTCGGGCGAGAAGGTCGCTGCGAGGTTGTCGCCACCCGATTCGATCAGAATCAGGTCGAGACGCGGGAACAGCCGGTTCATCTCGGCCACGGCCGCGAGGTTGATCGAGGCGTCCTCGCGGATCGCAGTATGCGGGCACCCGCCGGTCTCCACACCGCGGATCCGGTCGGGCGGTAACGCGCCGCTCCGGATCAGAAATTCGGCGTCCTCGCGGGTGTAGATGTCATTGGTGATCGCGGCGATTTGCCAAACATTGCGCATCCGCTTGCACAACCAATCCATCAACGCAGTCTTGCCGGATCCGACCGGACCGCCGATCCCGACCCGCAACGGATTCCCTTTCGGCTTTGCGGTCATGAGCGGAACAGCCTTGTGTATTGGGTCTCATGCGCCATCGATGCGAGTTCGACGGCAAGGGCCGCGCCCCCGAACGCAGCGGGATCGCGGGTCAGCGCATCCGCGGCGGCGGTGCTGACGACCGGCTCGAGCGCGGCGAGGATGCGCTGGCCATCCGTCTGACCGACAATGCCGAGACGCAAACCGACGGAAACCAGATTCGCCGACATCGCCTGCAGATAGGCGGTCAGCGCGCAGCCGAGAGGGACGCCGGCACAGGCGGTCACGGCGCCGACGGCAGCTGCGTGGCACACCGCGTCTCCGGCTTCTTTGAGCATCACAGCCGTGCGATCGAGAAACGGATCGGGCCAGGCGGCGCGGCAGGTCGCGAGAAAGGCCTCGCCCTGAGCCGTGGTCTCGAGCGCCATCTCCGCGGTGGCACGGAACGCGAGGCCGCGCCGGTTGGCAGAGGCCAGCCCGTCGAGGTCCTGCGCGGATGCCGCTCGATGCGCGTCGCGCAACGTGTCGGCGTCCATCCGCCCGGCGCCGAGGGCAACGACCGCGGCGATCCAATGTTGCAGGGTCTCGCGATCGTGCACCGTGCCATGGTCGGCAGCCGTTTCGAGGCCATGAGAATAGCTGTACGCGCCGATCGGGAAGCCGGGCGAGAGCCAGGTGAGCACGCGATAGAGCCAGCCATCACCGCCCCTCTCCCGCTCAGCCATGGGCGGTGTGATCATCGTCATGGTCGTGATGCGCGGCGCCAGCATACGCGCCGAATTCCGGATCGAAGGGCGCCTCGCGGCGAGTGATCTGACCGCCGAGCCCTGACACCATCTCGGCAATGACGTGATCCTCGCGAATACGCAGACGCTCGCCCGTGACCTGCAATGGCAGATGCCTGTTGCCGAGGTGCCAGGCGATGCGCAACATGCTCGCCCGATCAGCGGCCGCGATCTCGATGACCGCCTCGGGCGCTGCACAGACCTTGACATACCCTCCACCGTCGAGTTCGAGCCCGTCGCCGTCGGCGAGGTGCTGGGCGCGCGGCAGATCGAGGAGAAAGGCGGCGCCCGAATCGGCGACGAGGCGAATACGGCGGCGGTGCCGGTCGAGGTAAGCCAGCGTTACTTTATCGACCATTCCATCCTCCGGCCACTGCCCGCGGGGATGGGCCGCAATCGCCCGCAGCATCGCCAGTCAATACAAAAAATAGCGTTGCGCCAGCGGCAGCACCATGGCCGGCTCGCAGGTCAGATGGACGCCATCGGCGCGCACCTCGTAGGTCTCCGGGTCGACCTCGATATGTGGCGTCGCCGCATTGAGTATCATCCGCTTCTTGTCGATCTCGCGGATGCCGCGGGCGGGCAGCACCATGCGCTGCAGGCCGAGCCGGTCCGGCACGCCGCTCTCGATCGCCCGGGTCGGTAGAAAGGTCACTGTGGAAACCGACAGCGCACGGCCGAACGCCCCGAACATCGGCCGGTAATGCACCGGCTGCGGGGTCGGGATCGAGGCGTTCGGATCGCCCATCAACGCCGCGGCGATCATGCCCGCTTTCAGCACGAGATCGGGCTTAACGCCGAAGAAGGCCGGCGACCACAGGCAGAGATCGGCGAGCTTCCCGACCTCCACCGAACCGATGTGTTCGGCCAACCCGTGGGTCAATGCCGGGTTGATCGTGTATTTCGCGACGTAGCGCTTGACCCGGAAATTGTCGGCCCGATCGCTGTCCTCGGGCAGTCTGCCGCGCTGCCGCTTCATCTTGTCGGCGGTCTGCCAGGTGCGGATGATGACCTCGCCGACCCGCCCCATTGCCTGGCTGTCGGACGACATCATGCTAAAGGCGCCGAGGTCGTGCAGGATGTCCTCGGCGGCGATCGTCTCGCGGCGGATCCGGCTCTCGGCAAAGGCAACGTCCTCGGGGATGCGCGGGTCGAGGTGATGGCACACCATCAGCATGTCGAGATGCTCGTCGACGGTGTTGACCGTGAACGGCCGGGTCGGGTTGGTCGACGATGGCAAGACGTTCGGCAGCCCGCACAATTTGATGATGTCAGGGGCATGACCGCCCCCTGCCCCTTCGGTATGGAAGGCGTGTATGTTGCGCCCCTTGAAGGCGGCGATCGTATCCTCGACAAACCCCGATTCGTTGAGTGTGTCGGTGTGGATCGCGACCGCGATGTCGAACTGCTCGGCGACACCGAGGCAGGTGTCGATCGCGGCCGGGGTCGTGCCCCAATCCTCGTGCAATTTCAATCCGCAGGCGCCGGCCTCAACCATCTCGACGAGCGCGCGCGGGTCCGAGGCATTGCCTTTCCCGAAGAAGCCGAGATTGACCGGCAGCCCTTCCGCCGCCTGCATTATGCGGGCGAGATGCCAGGGACCCGGCGTACAGGTCGTCGCCGCGGTGCCGGCAGCCGGCCCGGTGCCGCCGCCAAGCATCGTCGTGATGCCGCTGTAGAGCGCCTCGTCGACCAGCTGCGGACAGATCAAATGGATGTGCGAGTCGATGCCGCCGGCGGTGACGATGCGGCCTTCGCCGGCGATCGCCTCGGTGCCTGGGCCGATCACGATGTCGATCCCGGGCTGGATGTCGGGGTTGCCGGCTTTGCCGATGCCGCTGATGCGCCCGTCGCGGATGCCGATATCGGCCTTGACGATCCCCCAATGGTCGAGGATCACGGCGTTGGTGATGACAGTATCGACCGCACCCTCCGCACGGGTCGCCTGACCCTGTCCCATCCCGTCGCGGATGACCTTGCCGCCGCCGAACTTGACCTCTTCGCCGTAAATCGTGCAATCGCTCTCGATCTCGATAATAAGCTCGGTATCGGCCAGCCGCAGGCGATCCCCGGTCGTCGGGCCGAACATCGCAGCATAAGCCTCCCGCGGCAGCGACGTCGGCATCGGCCTACTCCAGCTTGCCGTTAATCTTTGCGTTGAAGCCGACGACGCGGCGTGCGCCGACGTAAGCGACAAGCCTCACCTCGCGGGTCTGTCCTGGCTCGAACCGCCTCGCCGTCCCGGCCGGAATGTCGAGCCGGCAACCGCGTGCTTGTTCGCGATCGAAGGCGAGTGCGGCGTTCGTTTCGTAGAAATGATAATGCGAGCCGACCTGGATCGGTCGATCGCCGGTATTGGCGACAGTCAAGGTCACGGTCGGACGACCGGAATTGATCTCGATCTCGCCCTCGGCGACGAAGAGCTCGCCCGGGATCATCGCACCCCCGCCGGGTCGGACGATGGCTGACTCCGCCATGTCTCCCTGAGGGCAGGGAGAAAACGCGCTTCAGTCCCTGCAAAGGGCCTTCGTGGCTTCGAAAACTCTTGTTCTTTCAGATACTTGTCTACCAGTGGGGCATCTCCGCCGGCAGCGGAATTCGGCGGGGTCGGCAGCGGAATGGCAGCGGAATTTGGCAGAAGCCTAGAATCTTGCTCTAGACGCATCTCATAGCGCATTTCATAATTAGTCATGGCTGATATGTCCGCGAAAATGGCGTCCGCATATTGGCGGTATCTTTCCAATTTGTCAATTGCTAAAATGCTATTATAGCACTCCACCAGCGCTCACCGGATCGGCTCGTGGACGGTGACGAGTTTTGTCCCGTCCGGGAAGGTCGCCTCGACCTGGATCTCGCGGATCATCTCCGGCACCCCCTCCATAACCTGCTCGCGACCGATAACAGCGGCCCCGTCTCGCATCAGCTCGGCCACACTCCGGCCGTCGCGCGCGCCTTCGAGCACAAAGTCGGTGATCAGTGCCACCGCCTCGGGGTAGTTGAGCCTGACGCCGCGCTTCAGCCGGCGCTCGGCGACCATCGCTGCAACCGATATCAGGAGCTTGTCCTTTTCGCGAGGGGTCAGGTTCATCGCAGTCGCCGCTAAGCAACAGGCATGCCAAGTGTGCCGCGCGATCTTATAAGCCCGATTCTGCCGCGAACCAGCGAGGAACGTTGTCCCGGACTCACGCCGACGGTTTGATATTCTGGTTGCCGGTCAAGAAATTGGTCGGGTCGAAGCGCTTCTTCAGCGCCGCCAGCCGCTCGAAATTCGGACCATACGCGTCCCGCACCGGCTGTTCGCTCTTGCCCCCGGCATCCTCCATCGCGTTCACATACACCGCTCGGTCGACGAAGGGCTGCACGGCGTCCCAGCACTCCCGGCCCCAGCGGACGATCTTGCCGGCTTCGGCGGGATCGTCCGTCGCCGGATGTACGTAGAGATTGTAATGGTCGTAACGATGCGGAAACGCCGTGTCGTCAGAGCGGACCCGGCTCGCCGCACCATGGAGCTGTTGGAAGGCGATAGCACTGAGAGGCGTCGGCATCGTTCGGGCGCAGTCCAGATACTTGTCGATCGCGTCCTCTTCCAGAGAACGAACCACGCTCGATTTGATGTAGTAGAGCCGTCCGGGCGGCCATACGGCATCGAACAGGGTTTGCAACTGCACATAGGGCTGGACCGCGACGTCTTTCGCCAAGGGCGCCGCAAACCCTGTCAGCGGCTGCAGAACTTTCTCGCCTTGATCGAGAGGCCCGGAATAACAGACGGCGATCGCCACGGCCGGATCGCCGGTCGGGGTGGTGAGCAGGAGTGCGGCCGTGCTGACCTCGTCGGGACAATTGCGCGAAAACTCGTCGAAGAGCCGAAGCACCTCGCGGCCGCGAGCCAGCGGGTAAACCATCATGCCACCGAGCACCGGACCGACAGGATGGAGCCGGTATTCGAATGATGTCACGATCCCCAAATTGGCCCCGGCGCCCCGTATACCCCAGAACAGATCCTCGTTCTCGGTGGCGCTGGCGACGACCAGATTGCCATCGGCCGTCACCACGTCGGCCGACAGCAGATTGTCGCAGGCGAGCCCGAATTTGCCTCCCAACCAGCCGTAGCCGCCGCCGAGCGTCAGACCGGATATCCCGGTGTCGGTGTTGACCCCGAGCGTCGTCGCCAGACCGAATGCCTGCGTTTCACGGTCGAACTCGCCGAGGCGAAGGCCCGGCTGCGCCTGCGCGCTACGCGCCGCGGGATCGACCCGGATGCCCTTCATCGGGGACAGGTCGATCATCAAGCCCCCCGCGCAGACGGACTTGCCCGCATAGTGGTGTCCACCACCGCGGACGGACACGAGAAGGTCGTATTCGCGAGCAAACCGCACGCAGCTGATGACATCGGCCGCGCCGGCACAGCGCGCGATCAGTGCCGGGCGCTTGTCGATCATCCCGTTCCAGACCTTGCGAGCGACGTCGTAACCTGGATCGTCGCAACGCAGCAGCTGGCCTCGCAACTCGGATGCGAGCTTGTCGATCGCGGCGCCCTTGATGCTTCGCTCGCTGCCGTTGGTGGTGATGATTCGTAGCTGGCTCATTCAGCATCTCCTGGGGTCACGGGCTCGCACTTCCACGAGGTTTGTCAACATCGTGCGCACCGCCAGGGCGAGCAAACGCAAAGATTTCAGTCGCTGGATGAATTGAATTCAGCTAGATCGCAGGGGTGAGAAGACTCCCGCCGTTGACCGCGCTGCGCGCCTTCGAGGCGGCCGCTCGTCACTTGAGCTTCAAGGCGGCGGCGGACGAGGTGTCGGTGACTCCGAGTGCCATCAGCCACGAGGTCCGGCTGCTCGAAGACATCCTCGGGTGCTCACTCTTTCGCCGCCGCCCACGGCCCCTGACGCTGACCGAGGCTGGTGCCAGGCTCTTTCCGGTGATCCGCGGCGGGCTAGACGCCTTCGCCGCGGCAGCGGCACAGGTGCGTGACGGCGCTGCACAACAGAGGCTGCGGGTGACAACGACAAACGCTTTCGCCGGCCGCTGGCTGGTGCCGCGCCTGCCGCTGTGGCGCGAAGCCCATCCCGAGATTGCGCTCGAGGTGATCGGAACCGACACCGTGATCGACCTGGCGGCGGGGAATGCCGATGTCGCGATCCGTTATGCGTTCGCGCCGCCACCTGGGTTGGCGACTTCGGAGCTGTTGCGCGATCGCTTCTGGCCGGTGGCCAGCCCGAAACTGCTGTCTGGCGGCAAAGCGATCCGTCGCCCCTCTGATCTGGCGGGATACCCGTTCGTCCACGCCTGGTGGCCCGAGACAAACCCGCATGCGCCGACCTGGCAGCGCTGGCTGAGCATGGCCCAGCAGATCGATGCCCGAGTATTGCTCGACATGTCGGCCAGCGGACTGACGTTCAGTGAAGAACTGCACGCGATCGACGCGGTGATCGCCGGCCAAGGCATTGGCCTGTTCAGCGATGTTCTGGTGGCGCACGAACTCGCAACCGGCGAATTGGTCAGGCTCATCGATCTCGCCCTCCCCGGCTTCGGCTTCTACTTTGCCCACACACCCGATCATCCGCGGCAAACCATCATCGACGCGTTTGCGGAGTGGATCGGGTCGGTGGGGCCGGACCAATCTTTTCGAGGCTAATCGCCGCGGGAGGCCGCCGACCCCGCCGCGAGTCTCGAAGCTTCGGGAGGCTGTCAGGAAATCTGAAATACTCGTCATTCCGGGGCTCGGGCGCAGCCCGAGAGCCCGGAACCCAAGCACACAGGCCTCCGCCAATTTGGGAAAGGCCGGTGTTCATAGCTTCCGGGCCTGGTCCTGCGGACCATCCCGGAATGACGAAGAAGCAAGCGCCCACCAAGGGCATTTCCTGACAGGCTCCTCCGCCGGATAACGAGGGGCCCCGGGTACGCTATCTGTCTGAGGATTAGGGGAGCACGGCCTCGCTCTTTGCGGTGTTGGCGAGACCACCGGGAACAAACATCGGCCCAAGTCAACCTGACGGCGCTCCACTCGAGATGCCCCTGCCACGCCGCGACCCCTCATGCCGCAGGCGGTTCTCCGGCTCCTTCGAGGTCGTAGGTCGACAGCAAATGATCGACCATGCCGCGCGCCTCACCCCAATCGAACGTACGATAGCTGTGACCGGTCGCGACAAAGCGGGCGCCCGCGTAAAACATCTCGTACTGCGTATGCCGCGAGGCGAACTCCGAGCCGACGGCGTCCCAGGCAGCCTTCAACAATTTGACCTTGTCCTCGGGAGTGAAATTGGGCGACCGCTGGGTCTTGCGCAGAATCGGCGCCAGCTCGGGATTGGCCCAGTCGCGAAACGACGAGGGCAGCATGATCAGCGAGCCGCCGGCGAGATCGCGGATCAGAGTGATCAGCCGCGGATAGAGGTCCTGCGTCATCACTTGCGCGGCATAAACCAGATGGCGGTTCGGCAGGTAGAACTCTCCGCGCTGGCTGCCAGAGGCCTCCATGCCGGTGAGCAGCGCCTCGACCATCCCGGCATTCGCCGCCAGGGCGCCCAGCTGTTCGCGCACCTGCGGCATGTTGGTGGTGCCGATCGCTTCGGTAATTTTGTGGGCCAGACCGACCAGGAATTTCACCTTCACGGACAATCGGATCTGCGCCTGGTAGTTCTGAAAAATATGCCCGGGGGTATCGTGAAACTGGGCGCGGCACATGTCGGTGTCGCGATGCACGAACACCCGCTCCCACGGCACCTTGACGTCGTCGAAGTAAAGGAGTGCGTCATTCTCGTCAAAGCGCGCGGAAAGCGGGTTGTCGTAAACCGAGACGGCGTGCGCCTCATAGCTTTTGCGCGACAGGACGCGCATACCCGCGGTGTTCATTGGCAGCGCACAGGAGAAGGCCAGAGCCTCCTCACCGGGCTTCAACGGCTGCAGATTGGCGACAAACACCTCGTTGGCCATGATCGAGCTGGTGCCCAGCATCTTGGCGCCGCGGATGGTCAATCCGGTGCTGTCCTCGTCGACGATCCGCGCCACCAGCTCGTCGGCCTGCTCGCCCCAATCCTTGGAGCGATCGGCCTGCGGATTGACGATCACATAAGTCAGGAACAGATCGTTCCGCGCGGCATGGTCGACATAATCGGCCAATGCCCGGGCGCGCGCCGGCCCATGCCTGGCGAAGACATCGAGGCCCATGCGCTGGCCGATCACAGCGGAGGCGACATGATCGGGCGAGCGGCCGAGGAAGCCGTAGCTGAGACATGCCCAGGCCTGCAATGCCTTCCGCCGCTCTACGAGTCCCTGGTAATTGCGCGGCATCTGCCAGCAGCGGTTCACCCGCCGAGCGCCGCCGTCGGGCAGGAACGTCATCAGCTCGCTGTTCTCGGGCCGCGACTGATAATCGTACAGCAAGCCCGCGGTGGCGACGGCATTGCGGTAGGCCGGATGGATCGTGACATCGCCGACCAGCTTGCCGTCGAGGTAGACGGTTCGTCCGTCCCTCAGCGATTGCAGATGCTCCGCCCCGTTCTTGCATTCCATTGCTGTCCCCTGCTTCGCGTTATCGCCCGGTGATTTGAGCCGACATTTCGCCGGATCGCGGGCAGTCGTCAGGCCCCACAAGCGGCTGAATTTTAGTGCTCATCCCCAAACACAAGCTACCCCCTTCCGTCTCGGCGGGCTTGACCCACGGCGGTCCGGGGAAAGCTGAAGGGCCAGCGTTTTGCCGCGAATTCTGGTTTCAAAACCCCTTGCCCGGGCTTGTCCCGGGCACTCACGTCTTGAGCCGGTCACGATATTCGCGCGGAAGACGTGGATGGCCGGACCAAGTCTGACCAAGTCAGACCAAGTCCGGCCATGGGGATCCGCTTTGGTTGCGCAGGATCGCGGCCTCGCGACCGCTCCGATTCCCCGGACAGCCCTGCGCGAGCGGGGAGAGGGAGGGACCCGCGAAGTGGGGTCACCTCGGGTGCACCACCCGGCGGATGCGGGCTCAAATCTGCGCGCGAATGAGGCCCGCGAATTCGACGATACGGGCCGGGTCAACTTCACCAAACCGCGACCAGTTGATCAACAGATTGTCGTCCTGTCGCCTGGGCAATACATGGACATGGACATGCATCACCGACTGCCCGGCAATCGGTCCGTTGGCCTGGACCAGGCTCAGTCCGCCGGGCTGCAGCCCGCGATGAACGCCGCGGGCGATCTTGACCACTGTGCGCGCCACCTTAGCAAAGTCATTGGGCGGCATGTCGAAGACGGTCTCGTAGTGCCTCTTCGGGATGACCAGGCAATGGCCGTCGTTGGCGGGGTACTTGTCCATAAAGGCGCTGGTTTCACGGTCCGAGTAAAGTTGGACCGAGGGCTCCTCGCCCGACACGATCTTGCAGAAGATGCACGATGTTGTTGGCATACCCGATACTCCTGTGTGGCTGATCACACATGCCAGATCCGCGGTAGCGCGGGCGGCAACCCCATTGCCTTACAGCGGAGATGGCCAGCGAGCGCAACATAGGCCCGGCGCAATGCAGCGGCGTCCGCGGCGAGCCAGCGGGCGACGACGAGACCGGCGATCGCGGTGACGCCGGCTCTGAGCCCAGGCACCGCGCCGGCCGACTGGGTCGCCCGAGCGCCGTCGAGAAAGCTGCGCGGGTCCCGCCCCGGCGGAGCCAAGATCAAGGTCGCGAACGCTGCCGCTCCGGCGAAGCAGGCGGGATCCTCGATGATCCCGACAATGTCGTCTTCGAGGTGCAATGCGTCGCCCCAAACGAGCTTGCCCTCGCGCTGCACCTCCCAGACTTCGCGGAGAAATCCATTGGTGAAGCGCTCGCCGCGGGCGCGGCGGCCAAAGACCACGATGCCGCCGCCGAGAAATCCGGCGCCGGCGCCGAGTTCGACCACGGCCTCGCGCCGCAGGCGAGCGCCGTCGAACAGGATGGTCTCGGGCGGCAGGAATTCGAGAGCGGAGCCGTCGTCGATCGCCAGGGACTGATGGATCGTCGTCGTCGGACCAACCGAACGGTAGATCTTTTCCGCCGCCGCGGCGGTGACATGCGCCACCGCCCCAGGTGCGAGGCGAACGGCGACATCCAGCCGGTCGCCGGCGACGAGCCCACCGGAGGTCGTGACGATCACGGCGAGCGCTGGATCACCCGCATCCGGGGTCGGGAACAGCACGCGCAGCGGATCGCGCTGATAGAGATGGGTCAGCCGGGTGACGCCGTCCTGCTGGCCAAAGCCGATTTCTGCAACACCCTCGCTCAATAGGGCCTGTCAGCTCTCGCTCTCATGCCCGTCATTGCCGCGAAACCGGGAACCCAGGGATTTCAGTCGCTTGCTCCTGGTCCCCGCGTTCGCGTCGTTTTCGCGAGGACGACGAATTTGGCTGTTCGCGGGATTGCCGAAGATATATCTGCCGATCGCAACTGATTCGTTTTAATAACCGAGAGCCAAGCTGTCCTTGCGGGGCTCGGAGCCGCCGATCAATACGCCGCGTTCGTAATCGATCCAGATCGCCTGGCAGCCGCCGAGCGGCACCTCCTGGACCGCGATCTGGTGACCGCGATTGGCGAGGTCGTCGAGGATTGCCGCCGGGGTAGCACGCTCGACCTGCAGCTCACCGTGCCACGGCAGGATCCTCGGTTGCTCGGCAGCCTCTTGGGGGTCCATCCCCCGATCCAGCATGCGGTGCAGGAAATGGGCGTGCCCGACCGCCTGATATTGCCCGCCCATCACGCCGAACGGCATTACCGCGCGGCCGTCCTTGACGAGCATCCCGGGGATGATCGTGTGGAACGGCCGCTTGCGCGGCGCAATGGCGTTGGGATGGCCGGGGATCGTGCGAAAGCCGGTCCCGCGATTGTGCAGCAAAACGCCGCTGTGCGGCGCCACGATGCCGGTCCCGAAACTCGAGAACAGCGAGTTGATGAACGAGCAGGCGTTCCCGTCGCGGTCGACGACGCAGAGATAGACCGTGTCTTTGTGCTCGATCTCGGCCCAGCGCGGCCCGGCAATTGTGCAGTCGAGCCGGATTTCCCGGCGGGTGCGCTCGGCGCGAGCCTCGGAGAGGAACCCGCCGACATCGACCGGCACATGCTCGGGATCGCAGATGAAGTGGTCGCGAACCGAATACGCGGCCTTCGATGCCTCGGCGAGCAGATGCAGCCGATCGGCTTCGCTGAACGAATCGCCGTCAAGCGCATAGCCCGAGAGGGTGCGCAGGATCATCAGCGCCGCCATCCCCTGCCCGTTCGGCGGGCATTCATAGACCTCGTAGCCTCGATACGAGGCGTTGATCGGCTCGACCCAGTTCGATCGCTGGTCGGCAAAATCCGCTTCCTCGTGCAGCCCTCCCAACGATTTGAGGCAGCTGACGATGTCGTGCATCACCGGTCCCGCGTAGAACGCCTCGCGGCCCTCCCGGCCGATGAGGCGCAAGGTGGCGGCGAGCGGCGGGTTCGTCATCTTGTCACCGGCGGCAGGCGGCTTACCGCCGGGCAGGAAGAGGGCGGCCGTTATCGGGTCGCGCAGTTTCTCTCGACTGCGGCGCCAGTCGGCCGCGATGCGCGGCGTCACGACGTAACCCTCTTCAGCCGCTATCGCCGCCGGCTCCAGCAGTTCGGCCAGTGGGCGTGTGCCATGGTCGCGGTTGAAGGTGCACCAGGCATCGACCGCTCCGGGCACGGTCACCGCATGCGCTGTCTGCACGGCGATCTGGTCGATCCCCCGTTCGACATACCAGTCGACGGTGGCTTTCGCCGGCGCCCGTCCGGAGCCGTTGAGCGCAACCGGCAATCCACCTTCGCGCGAATAGAGGACAAAGCAGTCGCCCCCGATGCCGGTGCTCTGCGGCTCGACAACACACTGCATCGCGACCGCTGCGATCGCGGCATCCGCAGCGTTGCCGCCGGCGCGAAGCACATCGAGCGCGGTCAGCGTAGCCCTCGGGTGCGAGGTCGCCGCCATCCCGTTCGCCGCCATCGCCGCCGAACGTCCCGGAACATTGAAGTCGCGCATCACCTCTCCTCGGCCGTCCCGCCCATCTCCCGCCGACGCAACCCTCACCGGCAGGTTTGGCGGTTGTTGGGACTAATGCACCCTCCTACGTTGCCGGTCAATTCGCGAGCCGGGGAGAAGAACACATTATGGACGGAAGCTTGACGCCGCCGTTGCGATTTCCGGTTGTGGCGCCGCCCGCCGCGGGCGAGACGCTGCCGGTTGCACCGGGGGTCGAGTGGCTGCGCATGGGTCTTCCCTTCGCGCTCGATCACATCAACCTTTGGCTGCTCGAAGACGGTCCCGGCTGGACAATCGTCGATACCGGGTATGCGACGGCTGATACGACGGCACGGTGGGAACGGATCTTCGCCGGGCGGCTCGGCGGATTGCCGATCGTCCGGGTCATCGTGACCCACCACCATCCAGATCATATCGGGCTGGCCGCCTGGCTCACTGAACGCTGGCAGGTGCCGTTATGGACGAGCGAGAAGGAGTGGTTGTACGCACGCTTGCTTACCGGAAACGCGGACGATTCCGCAGCACTGCGTCGCGATTTCGCCCTCCGGGCCGGGCTCGATGCGGCGGCAAGCGAGCTCTTCGCAGAGCACAGCAGGGGTTATCGCCGCGGCGTCCCGTCGGTCCCCTCGAGCTTTCAACGGCTCAGCGACGGGCAGCTGGTCGAGATCGGCGGGCGGCAATGGCGGGTGATCATCGGCGAGGGTCATTCACCGGAGCTCGCCTGCCTTTATTGCGGCGAAACGAGGGTGCTGATCTCGGGGGACCAAGTGCTGCCCCGGATCTCGCCGAATGTCAGCGTCCACGCTCACGAGCCGGACGGCGACCCGCTCTCACGCTTTCTGCGCTCTCTCGCAAAGCTGCGCGCACTGATCCCGCCCGAAACACTCGTTCTGCCGTCGCACAACCTGCCATTCTTCGGCCTGCAGGAGCGGGTTGACGCGCTTGCCGCCCATCACCGGGCCCGCTGTGAGGAGGTCATCGCGGCCTGCCGGGAACCGCGCACCGCGGTGGAGTTGCTGCCGGTCTTGTTTCGGCGGCCCCTCGACCGGCATCAGACGGCGTTCGCGCTGGGCGAGGCGCTGGCTCATCTGCACTATTTAATGGGCCAGGGAGCGCTTGCCCGCATGCTCGGCGCGGACGGCGCCTACCGCTTCATCCGCGTCGGCGGCTCGGTCTGATTTCGGAAGGAATAAAAACACCGATCATCTCCCTCGCCCCGCTTGCGGGGAGAGGACCGGGGTGAGGGGCTGCTTTTCGAGTTCGGACAGGAGCATCTGGAGGACCCCTTCCAGGTTCTCGATGACATTGTTGTTCCAGATGCGGATCACTCGATAACCGAGCGCGCAGAGGTCGCTGTCGCGTTGCCGGTCTTTCGGGTGCTCGGAATGTTGGCCGCCGTCGAGTTCGATAATCAAGCGCCGCTCGCGGCAAGCAAAGTCAACGTAGTAGCGATCGATAGGCTGCTGACGGACGAATTTGAAGCCGCCGAGTTGCCGACCGCGAATGCGTATCCACAACGCGAATTCTGCGGGCGTGAGTGCGCGCCGCAACGATCGCGCTCGCTTAGCGCGCTCTTGATCCTTGCCCCGCAACGGCTCGAGCCTGCTATTTGAGAGGCCCCCTCACCCCGGCCCTCTCCCCGCACGCGGGGCGAGGGGGTTACACTCTGTCCACACCGCGGTTCCACTCGACCCTGAGACAAGCCCTTGTATCAACTCGGCTTTCCCGGATCCCAGCCTCAATGCATCTACATGTGAGAAATCCGCGCGCGCATTCCTCACCGCGAGTCTTCTACCAGCCCGCCTTTCCCGCTCGGCTCTCTTGGATATAGGCGCGCATCCGGCTTAGCTGTCGCTCCTGCTCCTTTGTCGATGCCTTGCTGCGAAGGCTCTCGTAAGTCGTCTCGAGCTGCTGTTTCAGCAGCAGCAGCGCATCGCTCAGCGAATTGCCGGTAACGGTAATGTCGAGATCGGGGGTGGACGCGACGAACACCCGGTCCCCCAGCGGCGCTATCGTCACCGGGATCGGCTTGACGAGCCCGTGGCGCGGCAGCTTGTCGATGATCAGGTCGATGCCGTCGACTTGCCCGGGTGCGGCGGGGCTATCCTGGCCCTGCGGCGGTTTGGCGTCGGCGGCCGGCTCCGCCGACGGCTCGGCCGGGTCGCGAGGCCGCTGGCTCGGCGTCTTCTCGGCAGGCGGCGGACGAGCCGGTGCCGCCGGCGACGGCCGCGCACCGCTCGTAACACCGGACAGCGCGGCGCCGGAACTACTGAACCCCAACGAGAATATAGGGGCCGGTATTAGCGCGTTTCGTGCCAACACCTCGTCGGTTCGACCCCGGTGAAATGGCCCGGATGAGCAAGATGCTCGGGAAGTCCACGCATTCGACTTGCCATGTATGGCCATCGCCGGGGACTACGCCGATTTTCGCAATTCTTGCGGCGCCCGCAGATCGGTGACCACGGTCGACTTCATATTGTAAACAGGATCACCGTCAAGCGTGTGCTCCCCTTCGACCCGGGAAACGGCGATCATCACCGGTTTGATGCGCAACACCGTGCCGTCGGCCAGCCGATATTCGCTCCACAGCTCTTTGGCTTCGAGCACATCGACGTCCTTTGGCGGCTGCGCCGCGTCTGAGGCTCCGTCGTTCACGTATTCCTCACTGGCTTTGGGTTAGGACGCGCCGGCGTGGAGCTGAGCGGAGATGCTCATCCGCACCGGCGGCAGGCTGCACAATCGTTCCAACGGTCGGTTACTCGACCTCGGAAGCTACCGGCCGGTCACGCAGAGCCAACCGCCACCGCGAGCCCAGCTTTGCGTCGGGACCGGACCCGTCGCCGAGTGGCGCCGCGGGTTGCGGTTCTGGTAGCACTGCGTTTTCGACCGGCGGACTGCCCTCGTCGGCATTTTCCGGGGTCTCTTGCGAGAGATCGGCGGAATCGCCGGATTTGTATTTGAGCGCGAGAGCGGCGCCCACGCGTTCGAGGGTTTCTAGATCGGCAAAATCTGCGTCAAGCGCCTTGGTTTCTTCTGCATATTTTGCGTCGATTCTCGCTCGCCGGGCCTGAAGCTGCCCCTTGATCCGGTTGACATCGTAAGTTGTGAGTTTCCACATGGGATGTCGACTTCGTTAAGCGGTAAGATTTTTGCATTTAACGTTAGTCGGGTTAAATCAACGCTAACGGCTCGCCGATTTCCCGACGATGGCAACCGGCTTGCAGGAGTGGCGCGTTCCCACGCCGCCCCTGAGGCAAGGTTACCCGAAGGCGCGGCGGCGGATCAGACCGAGACCGAACAACCCGGTTCCCAGCAGCACCAGGGATATCGGCTCCGGCACCGGAACCGCCCCGGCCACGAACAGGTCGGACAGGTCATTGGCATTGCACGCATCCAGCAGACATGGACCAACGCCGAACACCTCCTGCCAGGTCAACAGGTCCGAGGAGTGCGTGTACAAGATATTGTTGGTATACGCGTTCCCTTTCGCGTCAGGCGAGATGACGATTTCGCCCAGCTTACGGCTCGGGTCGTCACCGCCTTAGACCGTCTTGATTTGCCCTGCGTATGCCGCTCCCGCGACACCAGAGGCAAGCAGGCCGCTGGCAATAACCAGTCCCGCCCGTTTCACGACAGGTTTTCTGGCCCGATTGTCGGCGTTCTCGGCTACACTGCGCATGTCCCTTCCCTCGCAGACGGGTGCGACCTTTTAGTGGGCGGAGTAGCTCCGCGAAGGCGACCGTAGAGGGTTAAGATTGCAGGCCGATGGAGGGAGTGTTTCATTCAGATGACACTCCCCTTTTGCCGATACGTCGGAATTGGAGAGGCTTAATGGCGCGGATCAACCATGTGGCGCTCAAGGTCACCGACCTCGAGGCAGCGACGAAGTTCTACGAGAACGTGTTCGGGTTCCGCCAGGTCGGGACCGGGCGCTCGCGCGGGCACATTTCACGGCATCTGACGGACGGCTACGTCGACCTCGCGTTGATGGTCTACGACAGCGAGGACGACCCCGAGGCAAAGCTCGTCGGCGAGGGGCCCGCCATTCACCACTTCGGCATCGAGGTCGAGGGCCGTCAGGAGTTTATCGACAAGATCCAGGCCAATGGAGGAACACTCTTGTCCAAGCCCGACTCGGGGACAGTCAAGTTCCGCTCGCCCGACGGCACAATCGCGGAACTCGTCGACGTCGGGCGCTACGAGAAGATGCGGGAGGAGCCGCGCTGAATCGCGGGCTTATAGCGGCGCGCGCAACACCTTCATGTCGGGGGCCGCGCGCAATGCAGCCTCGGTCTTCGCCTGCAATGCCGGAAACTCGACATCCTCCACCAATTCGCGCACGACGAGCCCCTCGGCGGTGACATCGATCACGGCAAGGTCGGTGTAGATCCGCCGCACCACGGCGGCGGCGGTCAGCGGGTATTGGCAACGCCTGCGGATCCGCGGCGCGCCCCCTTTGGTCGTGTGTTCGACCAGCACGCGGATTTCCTTGGCGCCGACGGCGAGATCCATGGCACCGCCGACACCCGGCGGAAACCCCGGATCGTCTGTCGTCCAATTCGCGAGATCGCCCTTCTCGGATACCTCGAAGGCGCCGAGCAATGCCAGATCCAGATGGCCGCCGCGGATCATCAGAAACGAATCCGTGTGATGGACATAGCTGCCGCCGGTCACCAGCGTGATCGGCTGCTTGCCGGCATTGATCAAATCCCAATCGACCTCGTTGTCGGAAGGCGCCGGACCGACCCCCAAGACGCCGTTCTCGCTGTGCAAGACGATCTCCCGGTCGGTCGGGATAAAGTCGGCAACCAAAGTCGGCAGACCGATCCCGAGGTTGACATAGGCGCCGTCCTTGAGATCCTGGGCGGCCCGCCACGCGATTTGACGACGGTTGAGCGGCATCGGTTCCTCCAAGTCTTTTCGCTTCGGCGGTGCGAAAGGGGGCGAGTTCAGCGCGGGACTTCGACGACCCGGTCGATGAAGATGCCGGGAGTGACGATCATCTCGGGGTCGAGCTCACCGAGCTCGACGATGCGACGCACCTGGACGACCGAAAGATCCGCCGCCATGGCCATGGTCGGGTTGAAGTTGCGCGCCGATTTCCGGTAGGTCAGATTGCCCCAGCGGTCGCCACGCTCGGCGGAGAGCAGTGCGACATCGCCCTTCAGCGGCTTTTCCAGCACATAGATACGACCGTCGATTTCCCGGTGCTCCTTGCCTTCGGCAAGCCGCGTCCCGACCGACACCGGTGAGTAAAAGCCGCCCAGACCGGCGGCCGCACAGCGCATCCGTTCGCTGATGATGCCCTGCGGGACGAGCTCCAGCTCGATCCGGCCCGCCGCATAGAGCTCCTCGAACACCACCGAGCCGGAACTGCGGGGGAACGAGCAGATGATCCGCCTGACGCGGCCCTCCGCCATCAGCGCCGCGAGCCCGCCCCGTCCGGTCCCGGCATTGTTGGCGACCACCGTCAGGTCGCGCGCCCCCTGTTCGATGACCGCCTCGCACAAGGCGTCGGGCAGCCCGGCGCCGCCGAACCCGGCACACAGGATGGTGGCGCCATCGGGTATCCCGGCCACCGCCTCGACGAGATCTCGCACCCGCTTGTCGATCATTTAGAAACCCACCGCATCGCCGCCCTTGAGCGCGAGCATCGCTCGCGCTTCGTCGGGTGAGGCGATCTCAAGCGACAGGTTTTCGACAATAGCACGGATCGCGCCGACTTGATCGGCGTTGCTCTGGGCGAGCTTGCCGCGCCCGATCCACAATGAATCCTCGAGCCCGACCCGGACATTGCCGCCCATGATCGCCCCCATCGAGACGAGCGGCAGCTGATGACGGCCGGCGGCTAGGATCGACCAGGCATAGGAATCGCCGAACAGCTTGTCGGCAATCCGCTTCATATGGACGAGGTTTTCCGGATCGGCGCCGATACCGCCGAGGATGCCAAAGATCGTCTGCACGAAAAGCGGTGGCTTGACCAGACCACGCTCGAGGAAATGCGCAAGGTTGTAGAGATGCCCGACATCGTAACACTCGAACTCGAACCGCGTGCCGCAGCCCTCTCCCAGATCTTTGAGAATGCGCTCGATATCCGCGAACGTGTTGCGGAAAATAAAGTCGCGCGTCATCTCGAGATGCCGCGCCTCCCAGGGATGCTTGAATTCCTTGTACTTTTCCAACAGCGGGAAGAGCCCGAAATTCATCGACCCCATGTTTAGCGAGCACATCTCGGGCTTGGCGCGCAACGGGGCGGCGAGGCGTTCTTCGAGCGTCATTCCATGTCCGCCGCCGGTCGTAATGTTGACGACCGCCCCGGTCGCCTGCTTGATCCGCGGTAGGAACTGCATAAACACGTCGGGATCGGGCGTCGGCCGCCCGTCCTTCGGATCGCGCGCATGAAGATGCAGGATCGCCGCCCCGGCCTCGGCGGCAGCGATCGCATCGCGCGCAATCTCGTCCGGGGTCAGCGGCAGGTATGGGCTCATCGTCGGGGTGTGGATCGAACCCGTGACGGCGCAGGTTATGACGACTTTGCCACGCAGAGGCATCTTGTTCCTCCCCTCCTTCATCTCCCCACCATAATGGCCGAGTTTCGGCCGCAGGTGGGGCGTCTTTTTCCGACGGAGATCGCGCAATCGCAACCGCGACCAGCGGCCTAGGGCTCTTCCAGCACCGACCGGTGCGAGAAATCCGCCTTAGCCGTGCGCCCGGATGAACGCCTTGACCTTGGGGTAGGTCTCGGTCTGCCATCGGCGGCCGTGGAAGACTCCATAATGGCCGACTTGGAGCTGGAGGTGATGGCTCCTTTTTGCCGGAGTGATGCCGCTGCAGAGCCGGTGCGCGGCAACAGTCTGGCCAGGCCCGCAGACGTCGTCGCGCTCGCCCTCGACGGTCATCAAAGCTGTACGCTCGATGGCTGCCGGCTCGACCGGCTCGCCCCGCACCCGCAAGCGACCGCGTGGCAGGTCGTGGTCATGGAACACCCGCTTGATGGTGTGCAAGTAGAAATCCGCCGGCAGATCCATGACCGAGCTGTATTCCTTGTAGAAGGCCCGAGTGGCGGCAGCGCTGTCGCCGTGGCCGCGGACCAAGTTCTCGAACATCCCCCAATGGGCCGAGACATGGCGCTCGAGGTTCATGCTCAGGAAGCCGGCGAGCTGCAAAAAGCCCGGATAAACCCGGCGGAAAGCTCCGGGATAGCGTCCGGGCACCGTGGTGATGACGGTGCGCTCGAACCAGTCGAGCGGGTGCGCCTCGGCGAACCGATTGACTTCGGTCGGATTTGCCGCGGGGTCGATCGGCCCCCCCATCAATATCATCGATGCCGGCTGGCAGGCCTCGCCGGCCGCCGCGAGCAGCGACACGGCGGCGAGCACCGGCACCGAGGGCTGGCACACCGCCATGACATGCGTCTGCGGCCCGAGCAGGCGGATGAAGCGGATTATCAAATCGACAAAATCGTCGAGACCGAATCGCCCGAAAAGGAGCGGGACATTCCGCGCGTTCACCCAATCGGTAATGAAGACATCGTGGTCCGGCAACAGGGTTTGGACGGTGCCGCGCAGCAAGGTCGGGAAGTGGCCCGAGAGCGGGGCAACGACCAGGATGATCGGCTCTTCGCGCGGCCTATCCTTACGGAAATGGAGCAGGTTGCAAAACGGATCGGAGGCGACGACCTCCTCGGTCACAGCAATCGCTTCACCCTCGATCGTTACCGCCCGGATGCCGAAATCGGGCCGGTCATGCGACATGCCGGCGTTGGACAGCAGCTCCATCGCGGCCGCAGCGCGGCGAATACATGGCGCATTCCCGACCAGCGGCCACGGGTGGTTGAGAAAACCCCGGAAAGCCTCGGCCATCAGCCGAATCGGACCGAGTACGTCGTTGTGTACCTGATAGGCCTCGTACAGCATAAATCCTCATACGTGCATCGCCCGGCCGGAACACCAGCACTACTTTATAACAGACGGCGGATGGGAATTTGGGGATTTTTCGGCGGCCGACAATCGGCCGGGCTCAGCGTGGCGGAGCAGCCACTCCGCCGCGAACCTCGTGAACCACAAGCCCCGAGAGCCGGGACGGCGGCGCTAACCAGCGCGGGTGCGCCAGGCTCGTGGCCACGTCGCTTGCGCCGGCCTTCCAGCGCCGCGCCACCGCAGCCGGCGAGAAATCCTGCATCTTCGCGGCGAGGTCAGCCGCATTGCCCTCGTGGATCAGGTGCAGGATCGTCATCGTTGCATTGCTGCCTTCGGAAAGGCATCGGCGAACCTCGACATCACCGCGCGATGTCGGTGGTAGGCGCTCGCCGAGCAGAGCAATCATGCGGCGGAGATCATGCGTACGCCGCATGGCAGCAATGTCCCGTGCCGAGCGGCTGAAGCCACCATGACCTCCGGGTACCGGATCATAACCATCTATGGCAAAGCACAGCGTGTCCGCGGGGCGAGCTTCGTCCAGAACGGAAACCGAGACCGCGCTGCCGCAAAACATTTGGCGACCGATCGTAACGGGCGGCAATCCCGGAAGCGGCGTCCCGGCGAGCACATGGTCCAGTCCCAGCACGTGCCGGTCATTGTCGAAGAACGTCTCGGCTCCCGTCGTCAGGTTCACCGCTCCGAGCACCAAGCGGATGATGCCCGAGTTGATACGATCGAAATCAACGGCCTCGCCGATCATCTCGCGCAACTCGGCGGCCGGGACGACGGGTTCCTCCGACAGAGACGTAAATTCGGCATCACGTCGTCCCGGAGCCAGCCAGTTCGCGAACGCCGCGCGTGCCCAGCGGGTCGGGCCGCGCGGACGCCGGGCCGCCACACGACCACTCAGTTTCCGCCAAAAATGCCGCAACCTTAGAGCGCGTTCATGCGGCAAATTGCCAGCAATAATCGCGGCGTTGACGGCACCGATCGCGGTGCCGGCAATCCAGTTCGGCCGCACGCCGCATTTCTCGAGCGCGGCATAAGCGCCGGCTTGGTAGGATCCGAGCGCCCCGCCGCCCGATAATACTAGGGCTATCCGCTCGAAACGCGCCAAGCTCTTATCCGGGCACCCTCGCGTCAACCCTTGCTCCTACGTCAAGCGCCTAACGGTGGGACGGCCAGGGGCCGCGGCACATTTCAGCCGGCCGAGAAGAGCTCAAAGGCAATGGCATGAGGGCGCGGCGCAACTGCAGCGGGGCATTTTTTCGGCGCCGCGGGGCTCCATTGGTGCTCCTCCGTCTCGGTCGTTCGTCATCATAGGAAGTCTCGCCCGCGCGTCCAGTGCGGAAACGCCCTATTTGTTGGCCGGCCCTGGGGAAGGTATGGCGGGGAGAGATCGCAGGTAGAGTGCGATCGCCTGACGGTCGGCGTCCGTGAGACGGGAGGTGCTCTTGACGACCTCGGCCATCGCGCCGCCGACCTTGTCGAAATCGGGAGTGTGGCCGTCGGCCAGCACACCGATGATGTCGTCCTCGCTCCAATTGCCGATGCCGGTTTTGCGGTCGGGCGTGATGTTCGGGACCGTCTTGCCGTCCGGCCCGTTCGGGTTCCCGGCGAGAAAGCGGTCCGGCTCGGTCGCGCCAAACCAGTTGCGCGGTGTGTGACATTCGCCGCAGTGGGCAAGCGCGGTAACGAGGTAGGCGCCGCGATTGTACGGTTCGGAGCGCTCCGGCACCGGCCGGAATGGGCCTGGATTAAAGAAGAGCAACTTCCACCCGTTTTGCAAGAAACGCCAGGAGAACGGGAAGGCCACGTCATGCGCACGGTTGGATTGCCTTACCGGTGGCTGGGCAAAGAGATATGCTTTGATCGCGCGCGCATCATCGTCGGTAATTTTAGTAAAGCTCGGATAGGGAAATACCGGGAAATAGTTTGAGCCATCAGGCCTTACGCCTTCGCGCAATGCACGCAAAAATTCAGCCTCGCTCCAGCGGCCGATCCCAGTTTCCGGATCGGGGGTGATGTTCGGACTGTAGAATGTCCCGAACGGCGTCGCGAGTGCGCGGCCGCCGGCATAAGGCCGGCCGCCATCCGCGGGATCAGTGTGGCAGGCGACACAATCGGCGGCGGCGGCGAGATAGGCGCCGCGGGCGATCAAGTCCGGATCGGCGGCGCCAGCGGGCGCCGCCAGCAGCATGGCGGCAGCGGCGACAACCCTTACTGCAACTTTGCGCGGAACGTCTCGTGGCACGCGATGCAGATGTTGAGATCCTTGAATGCTGCTTCGACCTTGGCTTTATCGCCGCCACGGAGCGCCGCGTCGAGCACTGCAACCTGATCACCAACCTTCTTGACGGCGGCCAGGAATTTGTCGTGTTCGCTCCAGACCTCAGCTTTCGTCCCCCATTTGCCATCGGGAGCCGGACCCTCCGTTCCCGGCGGAAAATAATTCGGCACCGTCGGGACGGATTTGGTCAAGGACTCCACGGCAGATAACGCCGCTGCCTGATCAGCTTTGCCCTCTACATAGTTCCTGACGACGAGCCATTCTCGACCTTGAGCCTTCATCAGGTTTTGCCGCTCGGCAATGATCTTCTCTTTGTCCTGCGCAAGCGCCAGCCCGCCGAGACCCGCCACGGCGAAAGTCATAACCGCCGCGAGCACCACGTGCCGTGTCGATGATTTCATCCCCCCTCCACTTTCGTCAACTTGGACCGTATTGGTGGTTGCCGCAGAATAACGTCCGGCTTTGCCAAAGCAACAACGCCGAACTCTCCTCACCACTACGTGATCGGTATTTCGCGCGAATTGAGAATTTGCGCCGCCTGCAATCGCTATGGAGGTGGCTTGTGATGTGGAAACGTTGGATAATCCTGCTTCGCCAAACACGGCAGCTGATGGAGGTCGCGACGTGGCGTTGTCTTCGGAGATCAGCTGGGCGGGGCTCGTGCGCCGCGGGCCGTCAATCGTCCGCCGGCTTCGGCTGGCCAGTGGTCTCGTCCTATTTTCTTATGTCTTTCTGCACTTTCTCAACCACAGCCTGGGCAACATCTCGTGGGAGGCGATGGAGCGCGGCGCTGTGGTGCAGGAATGGATTTGGCGCGGCCCAGTTGGTACCATCACCCTCTACGGCGCTTTCGCGATCCACTTCTCGCTCGCCTTCTGGGCGCTTTACATCCGCCGGCACTTGCGCATGGGCGCGATCGAGGCGCTGCGGCTCCTCCTCGGATTATCGATACCGGTGCTGGTGCTGCAGCATGTCCTCGCCTTGCGCTTCGCCTACAGCTATTTCGACATTCACGCGATTTACCGACATGCGCTTTTTCTTTACTGGGTTGCAGATCCCCAGATAGCCGGCGCCAAACAACTCGCCGTGTTTGTCATCGCCTGGCTGCATGGCTGCATCGGACTGCATCTGTGGTTGCGGGTGAAGGCCTATTACCGCCGCGTGGCGCCGTTCCTGCTCGTCGTCGCCGTGCTGTTGCCGACGGTGGCGCTGCTCGGCGTCTTCCAAGGTGCGCGCCAGGTGGAGGTAAAAGCCCGCACCGATCCGGCCTGGCTGGCGGACTTGCGCAAGACCGGGGTTCGCGCTAATCCGGCCGCCGCCGCCGCCCTCTGGACAATCGCGCTGTGGTCCTGGGGCGGGTATGCCGGCGCACTCGCCCTCGTCCTCGCGGCGCGCGGCGTGCGCGTCCTCCTCGAACGCCGCGGCGGGACCATCCGGATCGTCTATCCCGACGGCCGCGCGGTGCGCATTCCGAAGGGGCTCAGCGTGCTCGATGCCAGTCGGCGTGCCGGCATCCCGCACGCCTCGGTGTGTGGCGGGCGAGCACGCTGCTCGACCTGCCGGGTGCGCGTGCTGCTCGGCTGGGAACGCTTGGCGCCGCCGTCACCCGCCGAAACCCGGGTGCTGAGCCCGCTCGGCGCGGATCGCGCGGTCCGGCTGGCGTGCCAGCTTAAACCGATGGCCGATATCAGCATCTGGCCGCTGCTGCCGCCCGAAATAACCCTGCGCGAGGCGGACCGGCTCAACGTCACCGAAACCGGGGCGGAACGCTTTGTGGCGATCCTGTTTGTCGACATCCGCGCCTCGGCCCAACTGGTCGAGAGCCGTTTGCCCTACGATGTCGTCTTCATCCTCAACCGTTTTTTCGAGGCGGTCGGCAGCGCCATCATTGCGGCGGGCGGCACCCCCAATCAATTCATCGGCGACGGCATGATGGCAATCTTCGGCACCGAAACCGGCGCGGAGCAGGCCTGCCGCCAAGCCTTGGAGGCCGCTCGCCTGATCGACTGGCACCTGGCCGACATGAACCGCGCCCTGGCAAACGAGTTGCAACAGCCGATCGGCTTCGGCATCGGCATTCATGCCGGCGAAGTCATCATCGGCACGATGGGCTATCGCGAGCACGCGCAGACGACCGCGATCGGCGAGGCCGTTCACATCGCCTCGCGGCTTCAGGACCTCACCAAGGAATACCGCTGCCAGCTGATCGTCTCCGAAGCTGTCGGAACAACCGCCGGCATTCCCCTCGGCGACTTCCCCAGGCATGACATCCAAGTGCGCGGCCTTAGCGCGCCGCTTGCGATCCGGGTGATCGACAGCGCCGCGATGCTGGCTCATGGTGAACACCCGTCCCTGACCACCCAAACCGAACAGGGTACGGAGCCAATCTACGCCGAATCGGCGTAAAGCCGACCCTTATAGTCGGTTGTACATTCTCGTCGGCCTGCGCCGACGGGATCCCCATTCACGTGATCGGTATTTCGATATGGGTCTTGAAACCGGGACGCTCCCGCATCCGTTCATACCAGGCTTTGAGATTGCTTAATGGCGGCCGCTCGATCGGGAACGCATGCCAACGGTAGACCATGGTTCCGAGCGTGATCTCGGCGAGGGTGAATTCCGAGCCTGCCAGATAGGGCCGGTCGCCGAGTTCCTCTTCGACGATGGTCCACGCGGATAGCGCCTGGAGGCGTGCCGCCTCGATCGCCGCTTGGTTGCGCTGTTCCGGTCGCGCGCGGACGAGCATGCCGAGCAATGACGCCATCGGCGGGCCTGAAGTGGCGAGCTGCCAGTCCATCCAGCGCTCGACATTCGCGCGGGCGGCTGGTGCGGCCGGATAGAGGCGCTCGCCCTGCCGGGTTACCGCCAAATAACGGCAAATCGTGTTCGATTCCCAGAGTATCAGACCTTCATCGCTAATCGTCGGCACCCGGCCGTTAGGGTTCATCGCGAGGTATTCCGGGTCTCGATTGCCGCCGAAAGGTCCTCCGAGATCCACCCGCTCATATTCGATGCCGAGCTCGGCACAGCACCACAACACCTTCTGCACGTTGGATGAAGTGGTTCGTCCCCAGATCTTCAGCATCGCGGCTTCTCCGATTACACTGGGGTATATGGAGCCTCAGTTTCCTTCTCGGCGCAACAGCGGTCTGGGCGAAATCATATATCGTTGCGTAATCGGGAGGCAGCTTCGATAGCTCGCTCCCAGCAAGGAGGTGGCGGATGTACCGGCTCGCTTACTCTTTGGCCACTGTGCTGCTGTTCTTCATCGGGACCGCCGAGGCGGTCACCCAGCAAGGTCAGGCAGTCAACACGAATTGGCGAACTGCTGACAAGTGCGCCAAGCAGGCCCAGGCTGCTTATCCCGATTACAGCGCAGAATCGAATGCCAAACGGGACGCCCAACTAAAAGCGTGCTTGAACAGCAACAACCTTGCCCCGCGCGGGCCGCTGTCGCAGCCCCCTCGATAAGAACCCTGCGAGGCGCGCGTCAGCCCATTTGACCCTCGCCCCAGCCCTCCGACATCGCTGGCAGCACCAATGCGCGACCCGACGAGCGGGCGGCCTTTTCGGATCGCACTTGGTCGAGAAAGGCAAACTGGGTGTCGATACTGATATCGAGACTTGATGTAATTTCGAGCGCAGGATCATCCAAGACGTGCGTCCGTCGACGTCGGCGCCACGCCATGACAGCCTGGTCGCGCAGCCGCAGCAGCTCCGCTATTTGAGGACGAAAGAGCCGAAATACCGCGCCGAGCCATTGGTTGAGCGTCTCCGACGGGCCGACCTCGGTGACCGCAAAGCGGTCGAGCATGCGGATGACATCACCGGCCGGATACCAGGTTTCGCCGGTGACCCAGCGATTGGTCGTGAACAACCGAACCGGCCTGCCCTGGCAGTCGACAACAATCGCTACAAGGTGGCTCACCTCCTCCCTGATCCCGCGCCGGAGGGGCGGTGCCTGCGGTGGCGGAGGGGGGGCTTCGGCGACGGCGATTTCGGGGAGGAGCAGCGGCGCGACACCGACGGGCATACCCTCGGCACGTAGGAAGGTATGGAAATGACCGTGCTCCCGACCGGCACGTCGCCGCACGGGGTGCGTATGGTAGAAATATTGAGCATGACTGTTCGGATCGTAGACATCCTCGTCGGGGTAGTGGCGCCAATCCGAAATCGTCCCATGCCCACTCATGACTTCGCTGACGATATTGAGGTTGCGCCGCGCGAGTTCACGCCCGATCTCGCCGATGAGCGCGGCCGCTGCGGTCATCCGATCGATTTCACCCCAGCTTACTCGGAGGCTTTCTTGTAGGTTCCCGTGCGCCACGCAACAAGCCCCTGCGAACGAAAGGTGATCATCATCATAGCTAACGCCGTTGCGTCGACAAAGCGGGATTACGCACCGTCCAAACGACAATGTCCGCCATCACCGCTCCGAGCGCTTCGTCGAAGGCGAGGACAACCCGCCCGATATCGTTCGCAGTAGCCCGTTCGCGCCGCTCGAACGAGGCATGCGCCACGATATCGCGACCTGACGGATTGACGAGCCGAGCAATCATCGCCACCCACACTTCGGGCGCCCCGTTCGGCGAATCGTACAGCGCCTCGAAATGCCGGATTTCGGTCTTCAAGATGAAGTCGGCGCGCAACCCAATCGACTCTCGATCGATTGCCGCGATCGCCCCGCTGTTCTCGAACGATTCCAACAACGCCGTCTGGACCAGCAATGGGACCCGCTCGGTCCACTCCGAATCGGCGAAGTAGTCGATCGAGACGGCCGATCGGCTCAGCGCGATTCGCGGAGTATCGAGCCCGGCCGGCGCGAGCGGGACGTCGACGAGGATTTGCGTCGACAGATTGGGCAGGTTAGCCGAGTAGGTGCTCTTCGGTGTGACGCGATAGAGATGGGGTGATGGTGGGAGCCCGAGCAGGCTGGCACAACCGGCCAGCAAGAGCACCAGCGCGAACCCCGGCCATCGACGCGAGATCCGCGCCGTAGGCGTGGTCATTGCGGTCGGTATCCCTCGCGTCGATCGCCGAACAGCAGCTTTGGCGGGTTGCGCTCGAGCTCGGAGGCAAAGCGCATCATGCTCGCGACAAACCGCTGCAGATCGGTAACGAGATCGCCGACCTGGTTCAAGGTGCTGTGGGTAAAATCTCGGATCCCGGGGCGGTTTTCCTGGATCATCACCTGAAGCTGCCGGCTGGCGTCGGTGAGGTTCTTGGCCAAGCGGTCGGCGTCGCCGAGCGTCTGCGACAGCTGGTCCTTCAGCCCGCCCTTTTCCACGTAGCTCTGATCAATGTCGCGGAACAGTGATCTCGCCTGGACGACGGCCTGATTGGCATTGTCCATCACCTCGCTCAAATGCCGGCTGGGCTCTACCAGAGCCTCCGTTATCGATCGAAGATTTTGCAGGGTGTCGGAGACAGCTCGGCGGTTGTTCTCGTCGAGCAGGTCATTCAAGCGGTGCGCCGCCGCTTTGAGATCGGCCACCAGCTCCGGCAGGCTGGCCTTCACTTCCTCCAGTTCCGATCGGCCCGCTGTGATCACCGCGTATTTGTGTCCGGGGCGCGGTACGAGCTCACTTGCCTCCCGAGTTCCGCCACGGATTTGAACCGTAGCAATTCCGTTCAGAATGTTCGCTTCAAGAAATGCCTGAGCGTCGGACTTGATGTTGACAATGCTTGTATCGATCTCGACCGTGACCTGTATTTGTTCGAGATTGCTCGGATCGACGCGAATATCGATGACCCTGCCCACCGGGATGCCATTGTATTGGACCTGAGAACCTTTGTTCAACCCGGCTACTGACCCCCGGAAGTATATGTAGTACCTTTTGGTTTCCTGTGCGAATTCGGCGCGGCCTAACCACAGAACGGCGACAAAACCGAGAAAGATCACCGCCAGAACAAAGGCCCCGACGGCGACATAATGGGCCCGCGTCTCCATCTATTCTCTCTTTGTGCAAACCAGCTCAGACACCCGAGACGACCGCCGTCCCGGATTCTGCCAAATGCTCGGCTTCGGAGCGCAAAGCAGCGCGCCCGCGCGGGCCGTGGAAATAGGATTGGATCCACGGATGATCGTCCTGCAGCATCTCTTCCAAAGAACCCACGCGGATTTTCTTATCGACCAAAATCGCAACGCGATCGCAGATCGCAAACAGCGTGTCGAGGTCATGGGTTACCATGAACACGGTCAAGCCCAAACTGCTCCTCAGGTCGCGAATCAAGACGTCGAATTCGCCGGCGGCGATGGGATCGAGCCCGGCCGTGGGCTCGTCAAGAAAGACGATTTCAGGGTCGAGGGCGAGCGCCCGCGCAAGACCGGACCGCTTGCGCATCCCACCGGACAGCTGGGACGGATATTTTTCCCCGGTCCCCTCGGGGAGCCCGACGATGCCGATCTTGAAAGCCGCGATCTCGTCCATCAGACGCAGCGGCATGGCGTAGTATTCCTTCAGCGGCACTTCGATGTTCTCCGCCACCGTCAGGGAGCTGAAGAGCGCGCCATTCTGAAACAGCACTCCCCACCGCTGCTCGATCTCCCGTCGCTCCATATCACCATTCGCCAATATCTCCTTCCCGAGAATTTCGATGCGGCCCGCGATGGGCCGGTTGAGCCCGATGATGGTGCGCAGCAACACAGATTTGCCCGCTCCGGACGCACCAACGACACCGAGAACTTCGCCGCGGAAGACTTCAAGATCGAGACCATCGTGGATTGTGTCAGCACCGAACCGGGTGACAAGGCCGCGCACTCGGATGATCGGCTCGCCCGAATAATCCGGCATGCTCAAATCTGTAAGGCGGAAAAGAAAATCGAGAAGCCAGCGTCGGTGATGATCACCAAAAAAATCGCTTCGACAACCGATAAAGTGGTCAGCCGCCCCACGCTTTCGGCGCTGCCCGCCACCTGAAAGCCTTCATAGCAGCCGATCAGCGCGATAATTATGGCAAAGAACGGCGATTTGATCATACCGATCCAGAACGACCACGGCGCAACCGTGGCCAGCTGATTCAGGAACTCCGGAATGCCGATGCCGAGTTCGGCCCACGCCATCAGGCCGCCGCCGAAGATCCCCATGAAATTGGCGCACAGGGTCAGCATCGGCAAGGTCACCAGCAGCGCGAACAGCCGGGGCAGAACCAGAACCTCGACCGGATCGAGGCCGATGGTGAGCATCGCGTCGATTTCTTCGTTAACCCGCATCGTTCCGATCTGCGCGGTAAAGGCGCTGCCCGATCGGCCGGCGAGGATAATGGCGGTCAGCAGAACCCCCAACTCGCGAAAGATGCTGGCTCCGGTCAATGGCACCGTATAATTCTCAAGCCCGTAAGGGCGCAGATAGTCGGCACCCTGAAAAGCGATGACGACCCCGATCAGGAAGGTGAGCAGGCCGACGATCGGCATCGCATTGACCCCGGTCTGCTCCATCTGGGCAACAACCGCCGTCATCCTCAGCCGCCGCGGATGAAGGATCAGCCCCAACGCGGTCGCGGAGGCGATGCCGAAGAAGCCGAGGATGCTATAGGCGCGGGCGATCAGCCCGAGCGAGATTTCCCCGATTCGCCCGATGAAACCAGCGATCGTATGGTGCGCCGGCCGCGGGTGGCGGGCCGGGGTGATTTTCCCTGCCGCGCGCAACTGTTCGATCAGCGGCTCAAAGTTTGGCCGCAGGTTGCGCATCTCAACGACGTTGCCGCGCTCTGTCAGATCATGCTCGGTCCGCAGCAGCAGCCATGCGCCGGCGGTGTCGAGCCGGTCGATCCCGGTCAGGTCGAGCGTCACCCGAGTGCCCGTCGGCATCCTCAAGGCGCGCAGCTTCTGGTCGATATCGGCGGCGGTCGTCACCAGCCATTCGCCGGCAGCCGACAGGACGAGCGAACCGGGCGCTTGCGAGGCGACGAGGGTTGCGGCGACGGGCGCCATGACGATCCAGCAAATACCTGCTTCAGCAGCCGTCGCAGGAGGGCTTCCCAACTACGCGAAAAGCGGCTATCTCGCAACAGGGCGCATTTGGTTGCCGAAGACAGTCAAGGGATGGCGGTGATGGACCTCAAGCAGCACATCCGCTCGATCCCCGATTTCCCGAAGCCCGGCATTCTGTTCTACGATATCTCGACCTTGCTTGCCCATCCGCGCGCTTGGCGGGCGACTGTCGAGCGCCTCGCCGGGGCGATTCAACTCCACCAGCCAGATCTTCTGGTCGGCATCGAATCTCGTGGGTTTCTGATTGCGGCCCCGCTCGCCTTCGAACTCGAGCGCGGTTTTGCGATGGTCCGCAAAAAGGGCAAGCTGCCCGGTCGAACCGTGCGCTACACCTATGATCTCGAATACGGAACCGACACCATAGAGATCCAGGAGGACGCCGTCGTCCCCGGGCAGCGCGTCGTGGTGCTCGATGATCTCGTGGCTACCGGCGGGACGATGCAGGCCGCCATCGACCTCGTTCGCCGGCGCGGCGGCCACGTGGTCGCCGCTGGCTGCATAATCGAGCTCAATTTCCTGCGGGGCCGCGACCGGATCGACGTTCCGTTCACCTCGATGGTCGCTTATGACGCCTGATCGGCGGTGACCGTAGTTGGCGGTCCGAGGCTGCGGCCGATAACCGCATAAAGCGGGTCCCCGCCACTCGGCGGGGTCCGATCGAGGCAGCGCAGGTCGCCCCAATTGCCGGCCTCGGCGAAATAGTGGGCGATCAGACACAGGTGTCCGGCATCATCCAGAAGATGCCAGCAGGCGATGGCGCGGGTCGGCAAGCAGCAGTTCGAGAAGGTCACGACAAGCGGCGCTCCCGGCTTGAGGACGCGTCCCACTTCGCGGATCACCTCGCAGGGCCTCGTCAAATGCTGGATGGATACACAGATCGCCGCGCCGTCGAACTCCGCGGCGGCGAACGGAAGGCACGCATTGCTGTTCAAATCCTGGACGCGCCACTCGTCCAGAAACGGGTTTTCGGCAAGCTCGCAAGCGTTGGTGCCAACCCCGACAACGCGAGAATAGGGGATTTCCGGCGGCAAGTGACTGACCAAACCGGACGAGAGATCGAGGATGGCTCCACCCGCGGGTAATATCTCGCGGTAGATATTGGTTACCGCGGCGATCGACGCGGCGTCGATATGCCGAGCGTGCGCTGCCTCGGGACCGGCCGAAGCATCAAGCCACTCAACTTCAGGCAATGATGCGAGCCTCGGAACGAGCGGCATATCCCCCTCTCCAGCCAACCTTTCCTGAGATAGGGAGTGCCGTGCCGCCAATCCATAGCCTACCGCGCGTGCATTTTCAGATCGCGCTTCGCCGTTCTACATTTTCGTCACACCGCCACCTCGACTAATCTGCCAGGGTCTCCTCCGACGGCGTCAGCGGCAGATCGAGATCGCGGGCTACGGCAGGATGCGTCACTCGCCCGTGGCAGACGTTGAGGCCCTCCCGCAGACGCGGGTCTTCCACCATCGCGCGGCGCCACCCGCGGTCGGCGATCGCCAAAACAAAAGGCATGGTCGCGTTGTTGAGCGCCACGGTCGAGGTCCGGGCAACCGCTCCCGGCATGTTGGTCACACAGTAATGGACTACGCCCTCGGCGAGATAGGTGGGCTCGGCATGGGTCGTCGGCCGGCTGGTTTCGAAGCAGCCGCCTTGATCGATGGAGACGTCGACGACGACCGCCCCCAGCTTCATCGCCCGGACGAGGTCACGGCTCACCAGCTTGGGTGCCGTCGCGCCCGGGATCAGCACGGCACCGATCACCAGATCGGCAGCGGTGACTTCGCGCTCGATGTTCTCCATCGTCGAGAACAGCGTGTGCAGCTGGGCCCCGAACTGAAGGTCGAGCTGGTAGAGTCGCGGCAACGACTTGTCGATGACGGTGACGTAAGCCTCCATCCCCATCGCCATGCGCGCCGCATTGGTGCCGGCGACGCCGCCGCCGAGGATGACGACTTTGGCTGCCGGAACGCCTGGTACGCCGCCGAGCAGCACGCCGATGCCGCCCTGTTCCTTCTCGAGACAATGTGCTCCGACCTGGACGGCCATCCGCCCGGCGACCTCGCTCATCGGAGCGAGGAGCGGCAGCCCGCCGTGCCGGTCGGTGACGGTCTCGTACGCGACAGCAACGATACCCGAGGCGATCAGCTGCTGTGTCAGCTCCCTGTCTGCGGCGAGATGCAAATAGGTGAAGAGAACCTGGCCCTCGCGCAGCAGCGCCACCTCCTGCGGCTGGGGTTCTTTGACTTTTATCAACAGTTCCGCGGCCGCAAACACCTCGGCGGGGCGCGCAAGGACGGTTGCCCCCGCCGCTTCGTAGGCCGGGTCGTCGAACCCAATCCCCGCACCTGCTCCTTTCTCGACAACGACCGCGTGCCCGTGGTGCACCAGTTCACGCACGGCCCCGGGGACGAGGCCGACGCGGTATTCGTGGGATTTCACTTCTTTCGGGACGCCGATCCGCATCGCAGGGCTCCGCTCACCCGGGCTGGCGGGAGAGCCGTTCTACCACCTCGTCGGCAAGCGGCAAGGCCGCGGTCAGCCCCGGCGATTCGATCCCATATAGGTTAACCAGACCCGGAATCCCGTGTATCTCGGGACCTTGCACGATAAAATCGGCTGGCGGCTCCGACGGCCCGCTGATCTTCGGCCGCACCCCGGCATAACCGGGCTGGAGCGCGCCGTCTCGCAGTCCGGGCCAATAGGCGCGGATCGCGGCATAGAACGCCTCGCCGCGCGCCGGATCGACGGCATAATCGACTTTGCTGATCCACTCTACATCCGGCCCGAACCGCGCCTGACCCGCAAGATCGAGGGTGATATGGACGCCGAGCCCGCCGGGTGGCGGGACGGGGTAGACGAGCCGGCGAAACGGGGCGCGTCCGCTGAGGCTAAAATAGACGCCCCGGCAAAAGAAGGCGGGTGGGATCGTCTCCCGCGGGATTCCCCGGATGGCGTGGGCGAGAGCGGGCGCGTAGAGCCCGGCTGCGTTGACCAGAACGCGGCAGCGAATGTGGCTCGGCTCCTCGCCGCCGATGCTCAGATCGAAACCATCGTGACGTACTCGGCCGCACCGCACCGGCGCGCGCAATACAACCATGGCACCGGCCGCCTCGGCCTCGCCCTCGAAGGCGAGCATCAACGCGTGGCTGTCGATGATGCCGGTCGAAGGCGACAGCACGGCGGCAACGCAGCGTAGCGCCGGCTCGAGCCCTTGCGCCTGGGTCGCGGTCAGCCACTGCAAATCGTCGACGCCGTTGGCGCGGGCCGCCTCGGCGATGCGCTCGACACCGGCGATCTCACTCTCTTCGGCAGCGACGATAAGCTTGCCGATCTGGGCGTGGGGGACCCCGTGCTCGTTGCAATATGAGTAGAGGCGCTGCCGCCCAGCGACGCAGCAGCGAGCCTTCAGGCTGCCGGCCGGATAATAAAGCCCGCCATGGATGACCTCGCTGTTGCGTGAGGAGGTCTCGAACCCGATCGTATAGGCACGCTCGAGAACGAGAACGTCATGCCCGGCGAGTGCCAGCGCCCGCGCCGTCGCGAGGCCGACTACTCCGGCGCCGACCACGACGCACTCGACCTCGTCCACTCCATCCCTCCTCGATCATCGCCGAATGGGCGAAGGCGCCACCGAGATAGCAGCTGTTACGGCGACCACCCTACTACGGCGGTTGGCATCTCATATCGGGTTGATAACGAGCGCAGGTTGCGCTCGCGCCGTCACGCCGAGCGTCCACGCCTCCTCGATCTCGATACGATTGCGCTGTTCGCGCGTCAGGGCCGGATCGCCGACGAGCAGCGCGGCAAGCTCGCCGGCATTGTCGCGTTCGGCAAAATAGCGGGCGACGGTGCGCACCTGAGCCGCGTCTTTGGGCTCACCCGCCAGGGGCGACACCGACCACAACGAGGGATAGACCTCGGCCATCAGCAACGCGCCGCTCGGCTGCGCGGCAAGTCCCGTCTCGAACGGCCAAACCCGCGCCTTATCGCGCCAGCGCGGGTCGTCGCGCAAGGCCCGTACCACCGGGAGGCCGGTTAGAACCTGGCCGCCAACGGAGCCCGCGCCCAGCAGCTTCCAGCACGGCTGGGCTCCTCGCATGTATTCATCGATCAGCCTGCGCTCGGCCAATCCATCCTGCTCATGACGGCGATGGTGCTTGGGTCCGAGGCAGTGCCGCGGGGCGGCCGCCGGACATCCCCAGAATGGAAATTGACTGCCCGATATGCGCTCGTTCAGCGCGGCCGCGACATCAAAGCGGTTGTTGAAGTTATGTTCGTCGTCGCTGACGAGCCGTGTGATCTCGTCCCAGACCGCCCGCCAAGGCGGACCAGAAAGGCCGAGTCGCGCGGCAAAGCCGGCGGGATAACCGAACGGGAAATCGAAACCCATGAGAACCCTGGCATTGCGCGACATCGCCGTCGACAGCCATTCTGCCAAGAGGGTCTTGGCTCCATGCCGGGTGGCTGGGTTGACGAGTCTTTCGCCCGCGGCATCGATCCAGCAGATCCAGATACTATCGCGACCGGTCCGCGGCACGCTCGCCGCACTCCAATCGACCATCGCAAATGTGTCGAACATCAGCGCTGGTGCGGCCTGGCCGGGTCGCTGTCGCAGACCTCGCGGATGCGATCATGGAATGCGCCCAGCACCTCTGGATGGTCGCGCAAATAGAGCGCCTTGACAAATTCGATCTCGGGAAAGAGACCGGCGGCAGCGTCGGCCTGCCCGTAGATTTGTTTGAGCAGGACGCCGGTGAGCAGGAAATAGGGAAAGACGATGATCCGGCGGAAACCGAGCCGGGCGGAGTGCCCCAACACCGCTTCGACGCGCGGTTGAGCGACGCCGGTGAAGGCGACTTCAGCCCAGCCGAAACCCATTTCGTCGCGCAGCCTGTGCGTGAGCTTGGAGATGTTGGAGTTGGCATCCGGGTCGCTGGCGCCGCGCCCGACGACAACGAGCAAGGACTGGGCGCGTGGGATCGCCGGGTCTTGTGCCGCCGCAGCGATCCGGTCAGCTGCCGCGCACGGTAGCTTTGGGCCGATCGAAAGATCGCCTCCCAGGCGGATGTCGACCTCCGGATTGTCGGCCATGAAGGTGTTTATTTCGCGCGGCAGGTCCCGCTTGACGTGGCTCGCGGCAAGCAGCATGCCGGGGATCGCAAAAATCCGCCGCGCCCCCCGTTCCGCCAAAGCGGCAAGCCCGTCGCGGATCGTCGGCCGGGCGAATTCGAGGTACCCGATGGCAACATCGAACTGCGGCAGGCTCGGGCGCAGCGCTGCGGCGATCAGCTCGAACTCGGCGATCGCTTGGCAATCCCGGCTGCCATGCCCGCAGAGCAGCACCGCCGCCTCGCTCAATCGCTGCCCCTTCCCGACCGACAACGGGGATTGACCGCGCGATGGTGCCGATCGCCGTCGATCCGTTGCTGCTGCTGGTCGCAGGCCTCGTCATCGATGCGCTGTTCGGCGACATGCCGATGATTTTCCGCCACATCGACCATCCGGTCGTCGTCGCGGGTCGCGCGATCGCGTTTTTCGACCGCAAGCTCAATCGCCAAAACCGCAGCGAAACCTCGCGCCGCGATCGCGGGATCGTCACCGTGATCCTGCTGGTCGCCGCCGCCGCGACGCTCGGGCTCGCGATCCAACGGCTCTGCCGCGGTCATCTGCTGGGGGCCGTCTTCGAAGCCCTGTTGATGGCCGTGCTCGTCGCCCAACGCAGCCTCTATGACCATGTCGCCGCTGTCGCCGAGGCGCTCGATGCCGGTGGTCTGGCGGCCGGTCGCGCGGCGGTACGTCACATTGTCGGCCGCGACCCGATGAGCCTCGACACGCACGGCGTGGCGCGGGCGGCGATCGAGAGCCTGGCGGAGAATTTCAGCGACGGCGTCGTGGCACCGGTGTTCTGGTATCTGCTGCTCGGTCTGCCCGGCCTCTTCGCCTACAAGATGGCGAACACGTTCGACAGCATGATCGGCCATCGCACCCCGCACTATCGCAGCTTCGGCTGGGCGGCGGCGCGCTTCGACGATTTCCTCAATCTGGTGCCGGCGCCGATTAGCGGGCTGCTGCTCGCCGCGGGTGCGGTCCTCGCCAGTCGGTGCCGCCCGGATCGGGCGCTGGTGATCATGATCCGCGACGGCCGCAAGCATCATTCGCCGAACGCCGGTTGGCCGGAAAGTGCGATCGCGGGGGCGCTCGGCCTGGCGCTGGCCGGACCGCGCCGCTACCCCGAGGGTCTCGTCGACGATCCCTGGCTCGGCGACGGCAGCGCTCGGGCGGCCACGTCCGACATCGTGCGCGCGCTGCACCTTTACCGGCTCGCTTGTCTGATCGAAGGCGGCTTGCTGGTGGCCGCCTGGATTGCCCTGCATCTCACACCGATTATTTGACGCTGGCAGGCTAGGCAATCGGCTCCTTCAACACCAGCGGCAGGCCGGCGGCGACGAATACGACGCGATCGGCGAGAGCCGCAACCTGTTGATTGAGGCGGCCGGCGGCATCGCGAAATTGCCGTCCGAGTGGTGTCTCCGGGACAAGGCCCAGCCCGACCTCGTTGGCGACGAGCACGACCGGCCCGGCCGCCAGCCGTAGCGCACCGCACAGCATGTCGGCCTCCTCGTCGATCGGCTTGGGAGCGAGGAGCAGGTTCGAGAGCCACAGCGTCAGGCAATCGATAAGGAGGGGACGCTCCGGTGTCGTCTCGGTGGCAATTACCGGAGAGAGCGCCAGCGGCTCCTCGACCGTACGCCAGAATGGGCCGCGCCGCGCCCGGTGGGCGGCGATGCGCTCGGCCATCTCGGCATCTCCGGCCTCCGCCGTCGCGCAATAGGTGCCGCCCGAGGCGGCAGCATTTTCGACCATCCGCTCGGCATACCGGCTCTTACCAGATCGCGCCCCGCCCAACACGAGCGTGACTGGGGGAAGGCCAGAAACGTCTTTTGACACGGGAATCACGTTAGCACAGCCGAACTGACACCGTCATTTGTCGTTGGTAGCATGGCCCGCGGGGTAAGGCTCGACCCGCGAAGAGAGGAGGATCGTATGAAAATCGAGGGTGGTTGCCTTTGCGGGAACGTGCGCTATTCGGCGGATGCCGAGCCGGCCTTCGTCGGCGTTTGCCATTGCAAGAACTGCCAGAAGGCGTCCGGCACGGCATTCCGAGTCGTGCTGGCGGTCCCGAAGCCGGCGCTCTCAGTGCAGGGCACGCTCAAGACGTTCAACGATCGCGGCGACACCGGTAAGACATTGTACCGGCGTTTCTGCCCGGAATGCGGATCCGCTATCATTACCGAGGCCGAGGTCATGCCGGACCTCACCATAATCATGGCCGGGACGCTCGACGACGCAAGCTGGGTAAAGCCGGGAATGGAGATCTACTGCGATAGCGCGCAGCCTTGGGTTAGTCTCGAAGGCGAACGCCAGCGCTTCCCGAAAATGCCCGGGTGAGTTCCTCACCCAGGCTGTAGGACATCGCGCGCGGTCTGGTTGAAGAGGACCCGTCGCTCGTCGTCGGTCGGCGGGGCCGAGCGGCGCAGGTCCTTGCCGAGATCGACCCCCCGCTGCACCGCGGGGCGCTCTTTGATCGTCTCGCGCCAGCGCGCGACGTTGGGGAAATCGTCGAGCGGTTGGCCGAGCGGACGGGCGATCAGCACCCAGGGCCAGGAAGCCATATCGGCGATCGAGTAATCATCGAGAATGAACGCACGACCCTCGAGCCGGCGCTCGAGAACACCGAGGCAGCGGTTGTACTCGTCGGCATAACGATTATGCGAATAGGGGTGCTCGCCCGGCGCATAATTGACGAAATGGCTGAGCTGACCGGCCATCGGGCCGAGATTGCCGACCTGCCAGAAGAGCCACTCGAGGCACTCCTTACGGCCGCGCCGATCCTGCGGCATGAAGCGCCCGGAGAGCTCGGCCAGATGGATCAGGATGGCGCCCGACTCGAACACCGGCACCTGCCCACCGCCAAACTCCTTTGGGGCGTCGTGATCGACGATCGCCGGCATGCGGTTGTTGGGGCTGATCGCCAGGAACTCGGGCTTGAACTGGTCGCCGCGCCCGATATTCACCGGGATCATTCGGTATTCGAGGCCGCACTCCTCGAGCATGATGGCGACCTTCCACCCGTTCGGCGTCGGCCAATAGTAGAAATCGATCATGTGCAGGTCTCCGCGAACTCTCGGCGCAGGCTTGCATGTATGGAAGGCCACCGTTGAGGCAAGAAGCTTTCGACATGATGATAGAGATCCAAGGGCAATGGCCGCAGTCTGAGATCCGGCGCATAATGACGGCTTGACGGGAGAACCATCATGACCCTGACCCA
>Ga0210407_10000319_pt1 | contig 57872 bp, 53 predicted proteins | sample IncBWC27MmetaG_FD_150860 | JGI IMG/M metagenome (GOLD analysis project Ga0210407, IMG submission 150860) | Forest soil microbial communities from Barre Woods Harvard Forest LTER site, Petersham, Massachusetts, United States - Inc-BW-C-27-M | ecosystem: Environmental > Terrestrial > Soil >...
CTGGGCGCATTTTGAATTGCGGCGAAAGGCAGAGCCGCCAAATAAGCGACATTGGCGAGCAGATAAAGTCCGATGACGAGAATCGTGCCGAGCGCCAGCGAGAGCGGAACGTTCCGGCGCGGATTTATCACTTCGCCGGCTGTGAAGGTAATGTTGTTCCAGGCGTCGGCGGAGAAAAGCGAATTTGTTTGCGCCACACAGATGCCAACGAAGAGCCCGAACGCAGTGGCGGCGGTCAAGCCTTGCCCAACATCCTGCAAATTGCCGCGCAGGCTCCAGAAGTCGCTGAAGTTCGCCGCGCCCGCGCCCGACCTCACGCCGACGATGATACCGAGCACGATGAGCGCGATGAGCGCACCGGTCTTCGCTGTCGTGAAGACGTTCTGCACGAGCTTGCCAAGTTTTAGACCGCGCGTGTTCATGAAAGTCAGGAGCGCGATGAGCGCCAGGCCGACTGCCTGGGCCGTTGAGAGCGAGAGCGCGTAGCTGCCAAAACGAACGGGCGCGATCAGATAACTCGACTCCGACACCCATGGAATGAGCACGCCCATGTAGCGCGCGAAGCCGACGGCGACCGCCGCGATCGTGCCGGTCTGAATCACGAGAAAAAGCGTCCAGCCATAAAGGAAGCCCCAGAGTGGCGAGAATGCTTCGCGCAGGTAAACATATTGCCCACCGGCCTTCGGCATCATCGCCGCCAACTCACCGTAGGAGAGAGCCGCCATTAGGGTCAGCAGGCCGGTGACGAGCCAGACGACGAGCAACCAACCCGGCGAGCCGACTTGGCGCGCAATGATTGATGAGACGATGAATATGCCCGAGCCGATCATCGAGCCGGCGACGAGCATCGTCGAATCGAGTAGGCCGAGTCCCCTAACAAACTTGCCGTCGTTGGTTCTGGGTGGCTGTGACATGGCGCTTCTGAGTTTGAGCCTTCGGATTTCGCGGAGAGTTAATCACCGCTCAGCCCGACTGGGCAATGCCAAACGCGGCGTGCTAGGGCTTTGATGGGAACGAAGGAATGGCTTCATGCGCAGTTCATCTCTTACCTTGGGCTGCATCCGCGCAATTTCCAACTGCTGTAGATGCTCGCCGCGGCGCGCGTTGTCTCGCCCGGCCGCGATTCCGAGGGCATTCAAAGATTTTGGCCGCGCGAGAAGCCATGCTATCCTCCCGCCCCGTGTCTGCCTCGAATTGCTTCCCATCTGCGCGAAGAACATTGTCGATCTTCCTCGCAAGCATGGCGCTTGCCACCGAACTGCTCGGCGCAAGCCAGAGGGCTCCAGTATCGGCACAGTGGCCGCCGCAATTTGAGGCGTTGCCTCTCGTACGTTCACGACAAAATCATTTGCTCGTGCGCGCTTACATCAATGGCAGGCCGGCCTGGTTGTGCGTGGACAGCGGGGCCCCGGTGAGCGCGATCGCCCTGAATCGTCGTGGCCATTTCCGGCTCACCGGAGTGCCCGGCAGCTCTAAACTTCCACCGCATCTTCAGATCAATGGCGCGTTGAGCAATGTTGCCATTGCGCGTGAGTTTCGCCTCGGCGCGCTCAATCTGGTCGATGAGCCGGTGGTGACGATCGATCTGGGTAGCTCCACGCGCACCGCACGCTTGCTTCATGAGCAGCAGATCGACGGCATTCTCGGTGCAGACATCCTTTTTCCGACCAACGCGGTCCTCGATTGTCAGCAGCAGGTTCTCGTTTTAAAAATGGATCCTGCCGTGGTCGGCAGCGCGCCCGGACTCGACTTCCGCGGATTCCGTAGCACGCCGATTCATGTGAGCGAGGCTTTCAACTTGTACGTTGATAGTTCCATCAACGGCACGCCGGCCAAGTTGATGATCGACACTGGTGCGTTTGCCACCCTGTTGCATCGTTCGTTCGTTCACCAGCTGCAGATCCCAGTCCGCGAAACGCAATTCACTTCCGCCGCGGTGAATTTGAAGCAGCGCGACGTGCAGATCGCGCGGATCCGCCGCCTCTCTGTCGCCTCGGTCAACATTCGGGGAAAGGACGTAGGCGTGATCGACATGGAAGGGTTGCTCCACAACGGCTTGTTGGAGGCATCACCGCCCGTTGCCGGGTTACTTGGCGCGGAAATCCTGCGTCAACATCACGGCATCATCGATTTTGGAACGCGCACGCTTTATCTGAAAAGGTAGGCAGTTCCGCATTTCTTCGGTCGATTGACGCGCCAGGTTACGGAAAGTTACGTTCAGGTATAGTCGCATCGCTCCGCGAAGCGCGCTCCCGGGATCTGAAACAGCCACCTCGCCTCCTATTCGACGTCGATCTCGCGCACGCCTTTCTGCGCGCGAATGGCCTCGACTTGGTTCCGGATTTTGTCGCCCAGGCCAACTACGGACGGGATCGCTTCGATAAAAATAAATGGCGAGGAAGTGTCCGATGTATTCATCTGCACGTTTTCGACTCCGAACATGCGATAGAGAAACGGTTGCCGCGTCTCGAGATCTTTCACGCGATACAACTCCAGCGTGTCAGTTACTTTGCTGAAAATACCCTCGGTGATTTTGAGCCGCTCAGTCGTCAGCTCGTAAATTTTATTTTTCGTTTGGAGATAACGGGAGAGCGCAATAAAGATCGGCACGATGAGCCAGCAAAAAAGTCCGCACAAAATGAAAACGCCGAGATTCTTCCACTGCGATGAGGAGCCGCGCCAAACAGTTTGTTCCGGCATGCGGAATTGTTAGCCCGATGCCTTCAATCACACGAGCATTCGTCCTCGGTGCGGGACTCGGCACGCGTTTGCGACCGCTGACGGATGATTTGCCCAAGCCGCTCATTCCGATTTTCCAAAAGCCGCTCGTCAGCTTCGCCCTCGATCATTTGATCGACATCGGCGTGGAGTCTTTCATCATCAACACGCACAAGCTGCCGGTCTCTTTCCAGCGCTTTTTTTCGGAGAACGACTACGAAGGTCATTCCATCAAGCTGGTGAACGAGCCCGTTCTGCTCGAGACAGGCGGCGGCATCAAGAACGTCGAGGCCGATCTCGGGGTCAAACCCTTCATCACATACAGCGGCGACATCCTCACTGACGTCGATCTGCGAGCGTTGATCGACGAGCATTTTCGCTGCGGAAACGATGTCACCCTGGCCTTGCGCAATACCGGTCTGGCAGCCGCGGTTGCTTTTCGCAATGGTCGCGTGGTCGATATCTCGAACCGCTACGGCGTTGCCGGCAACTATGACTTCGCGAACATCGCGGTTTGGAATCCCGAGATTTTCGAGCGGATTCCACCAAATCGAAAAGTTTCTTTCATTCCGATTATCGCCGATTGGATCGGCGCGGGCGGCAAGATCGGCGGCGTCGTTCTCAATGAGGGAAAATGGTTCAACATTGGTTCGCGGATTGAGTATCTCGAAGTTCATCAAATGGTCTCTGAAGAACATTGGAAACCGCGTTACCTGAAAACACCGGGCTGGCCTGAGTCCGTCGCGGCCAGCGCTATCGTTAATCCAACCGCGCAATTACGCGGATGCTCGGTTGCTGGAGAAGATTGCTGCGTCGGAGAGGACGCGATTTTGGAGGACACAATTTTGTGGCCGGGTGCACAAATTGCTTCCCGAAGTGAGTTGTTCGGTTGTATTGTCCGCTCCCACCAAAAAGCCGAGGGCGTTCATCGCAACATCGACATCTGACCCCATGAGAACCGATCTGCTCCTTCGCCGAACGCGGATGTACTTCCCGCGTTTCGATGTCGACAAAGTGAAAATCGCGCCGATCGAAAAAGGCGGCTCGGATCGGAAATTTTATCGCGTACGTTGTTCGCCGGAGCAGACGGTCATTCTGGTCAAATACAGCCTCGAGCGCGAAGAAAATCGGCACTACGTCCAGATCGCGAAGTTTCTCGTGGCCCATGGCATTCGCGTTCCGAAAATTTATTATCATGATCCGGACGAGGGTTTGATCTGGATCGAAGATCTCGGCGAAGAGGATTTATTCGGTTGTCGGCGGGAAAGCTGGCTGGTGCGGCGCGCGTTCTACGAATCGGCGCTGGATGAAATCGCCAGGCTACACGGTTTGCCGGAGTCGGTTTGCATAGAAATGCGCCAGCATTTGCCGGCCGAGTTCAACACGGCGCTTTACGTTTGGGAACAGAATTATTTTTTCGAGAATTGCCTGGGCCGCTATTTCAAAATCGACAACGCGAAGCTCGCTGAGCTCGCCACGTTGCCGGCACTAAATGAAATCGCGGAACGTCTGGCCAGTTTGCCGCGCGTTTTGGTGCATCGTGATTTTCAATCGCAGAATATTCTCATGCGGACCGGCCAGGCATACCTCATCGATTTCCAAGGCATGCGGCCTGGTCTGGCGGAATACGATCTCGCCTCGTTGCTTTTCGATCCGTATGTCGATCTTTCCAACGTGGAGCGCGCCGAACTAATCGCGTATTACCGGGGACGCCAGACCGAAAATGGATTGACCATCGACGGCGATTTCGACGCTACGCTGCGATTGTGCGCAATGCAGCGCTTGATGCAGGCACTGGGCGCTTATGGCTTCCTCGGACTCGTCAAACGGCACAAAGGTTTTCTGCAATATATATCGCCGGCGATGAAATCATTGCGCGCGATTGTCGCTGAAATTGACGGACTGCAGCCGCTCGGAGTGAGCCTGAATCGCTTTGATTTGACCAACTAAATCAGAAACGGATTCGTCCGCCGTTCGGTTCCAATTTTTGTTGGCGGCCCGTGACCTGGCAGCACGGTCACGTTGTCGCCGAGCGGAAATATTTTTTTTCTGATGCCTTCGAACAGAAGATCGGCATCTCCGCCCGGCAAATCCCAGCGACCGACCCCACTGGCAAACAGAACGTCGCCGCCGATGAGCAATTCGTCTTTGCGCGAGAAGAAGCAAAGGCTGCCGGGACAATGACCTGGCACTTCGAGCACATCCATTTCCAGGCCGAGAAATTCTTTCGCTGGCGCCTCCTCAATCAGAAAATCGGGCTTCACCGGCTCGAGTTCCAACTCGAAGCCGAAGCTGCGGAAAAACTCCGGATCGGAAATCATAGGCTCAGTTTCAGGGTGACAACCGATCTGGCAATTGAAGTGCCGCTTAATTTTTGCCGCATCCGGGACGTGATCGTAGTGCCCATGCGTGAGAAGCAGAAGCTTTACATCGACATGGCCTGATTCGAGCCACTTGCAGGCACCATCGGGTGCGTCGAACAGAATCCAGCCCTCCGGCGCCTCAACAAGATAGCAATTGGTCTCGAAAATGCCGCCACAGAAGGTTTTGTAGATCAACACGCAGAATTGTAGCCGAGGTTTAATAATGACGAAGCACGAATGACGAATATCGAAGGAATGACGAAGCCCCGAACGGGTGTTGTCATTCGAACATTCGAGCGTCATTCGTCATTCGTCATTCGGATTTCGTCACTCCGTTATTGAATGTTTGTCCATATCGGTTGTCTCATCTCCTTACATGTCGATTTTGAGTCGCCATCTTGCGCTCCGGTCTGAAATCTGCGAACATGAGAAACCACTTTTTCCTCGAATGAGACGTTTTGGTTCATTGCTGGCCGCTTCTGCGGTCGTTTTTATCTTCGCGGTAGGGCCCCAGCCGGTCATGGCGAAGGCGGATGCAGAGAATATTTGCGTCTCGGTCGGCCGGCTTCTGGAGGAAGGGCACTACACGCAACAAAAGCTCAACGATGAGCTGTCGAAGAAATTCCTCCAGACTTATCTCGAGTTGCTCGATTACAGTCATCTCTTTTTCACGCAGAAAGATGTCGATGCACTCAATGCGAAATATGGCACCGCGCTCGATGATGACGTTCTTCTGGGCAATTTGAAGCCAGCCTACGAAATTTACGATCTCTACGCCAAACGCGTGGACGAGCGTGTCGCCAAGGCGAAGGAGCTGCTCAAGCAGCCCATCGATTTTAAGACCGACGCTACGATTGAGCTCAGTCGCCAAAAATCGACCTGGCCCAAAGATGAGGCCGAAGCCGATCAGCTCTGGCGCGGCCGCGTCACGAACGAACTGTTGCAGGAACATTTGAGCGAGCACCCGCTCGAGCCCGGGCCGCAACTGGTGACACGGCGTTACGATCGCCTCGCCCGCAATGTCCACGAGGAAGACAGAGACGAACAAGTAAAGCTCTACCTCGACGCGCTCGCACAAACTTACGACCCGCACTCCGAGTACCTGAGCAAGGCCGACCTGAAGAATTTCAGCATTAACATGGGCCTCTCGCTCGTGGGAATCGGCGCCATGCTCCGCAGCGAAGATGGCTACGCCAAGATCGAGAGCCTCGTTCCGGGCGGGCCCGCCCAAGCGGATGGACGGTTGAAAGTGGGCGACCGAATTACCGCCGTGGCACAAGGCCCGGCCGACTACGTCGATGTTCGCGAGATGCGGCTGGACAAAGTCGTAGAGATGATTCGTGGCAAAAAAGGCACGCATGTGCGCCTACTTGTGATTCCGTCAGACGCCGCGGACCCTTCCCGCCGAAAGGGTGTCGAACTCGTGCGCGATGAGATTAAGCTGAAAGATCAAGAAGCGCGCGCGGACATCATTATCAGGAAAGATGAGAACGGCGACCCGATAAAACTCGGCTGGATCACGCTCCCCTCATTTTATGCCGACATGGATCACCACCAGAAGAGCACCACGCGCGATGTGCTGGCGCTGCTCAAGCGACTAAAGAAGGAAAACATCGCTGGGTTGGTGGTCGATCTTCGACGCAACGGCGGCGGCTCACTCGAGGAAGCGATTTCGCTCACCGGGCTGTTCTTGAAATCCGGGCCGATCGTGCAGACGAAGGATTTTCACGATCACATCTCAATTTCGACCGATCCCGATCCGGGCATCGCTTATACCGGACCGCTGGTGGTATTGACCAGCCGGCAAAGCGCCTCGGCCAGTGAAATTTTTGCGGCGGCGCTTCAGGATTACGGACGCGCTGTGATTGTTGGCGACAAGAACACTTTCGGGAAAGGCACGGTGCAAACGATCCTCGAGATCGGACGATTCACCTCGCTGCTGGGTAGCCGTTCGCAGGATGATGGTGCGCTCAAGTTGACCATCCAAAAATTTTATCGCGTTGCGGGTGGCTCGACGCAGCTTCACGGAGTCGCTTCCGATATCGTGTTACCGAGTTTGAGCGATCTCCCGGAGCTCGGAGAAGGGGCGCTGAAGAACTGCCTGCCTTACGATGAAGTGGCCAAGGCGAAGTACACCAAATGGTCGGACACGCATTCGCTTTTCCTCGATCAATTGAAGCGACGCTCAGCAGAACGCGTTCAGAACGATCCGGAGTTTCATTACGTATCGGAAGACATGGGGCGGTTGCGTCAGAAGCTCAATGATAACCGGATCTCACTGAATGAAGGTGTCCGGCGCAAGGAGCTCGAGGACGACAAAATTCGCAAAGAAACGCGCTCGAAGGAACGCCTGGCACGTCATGAGGAAGAGCCGCGCATCTATCGTCTTACGCTCGACACCGTCGATAAGCCAAATCTCCAGCTGATCATGTTTCCGGGAAAGCTGGCTGCTGCGAAAAAGAGCGGAGTTTCCACAAAGGTCGCACCTGAAGCTGCCTCTGATGCGGATTCGGATTTGATCGGCGGCGAGGAGAACGACGACACCAAGGAACCCGCTGTCGATCCTGAGCGCGACGAGACATTGAATATTCTCAGCGATCTTGTCGATCTGACGCGTGGTCCCAAGACGGCCAGCGTCCATCCGTAGCCCGGCAAGCTTTTGGGGACTGGCGATTCTCAAGGCCGCCAAATGGGCGGGACAAAGCGCCTATCGAAGTACGGATCGAACCGTGAATCCACAAACGGATTGCGTTCTCTGAACATTGCGGATCGCGATTGTCCGGAATAACGGCCGCGCGGGGCCCGGCCAAACACAGTCACCGGAGTTCCGACTTCCACGGCGTTGTAAAACGCGATCGCGTTTTCCTCCGGTAGACGCACGCAACTGTGCGATGCCGGGTAGCCTGGCACGTAGCCGGCGTGCATTCCGTTCGCCCCATCAAACCGCATGAAATAACGCATCGACGCGGGAATGAATTTGCCGCCGCGCGGCACCGGCATGTCCGCGTCGGCGTCCGGAACGATGTTATTGCCGCCCGCATCCACGATCTTGCCGTACATGTTCGAGAAATGATTGAGTTCTTTCTCGATTACTTTGAAAGCGCCGTTCCCGGTAAGATGTCCGTAGCGGCCGGTTGAAACGGGCGTCGAAAGGACGACGCGGCCGTTTCGAATGAGATACGCAGTCTGTTCCTGCAAATCGATCTCGACCGACGTCTGCGCCCGCAATGAAATGATCGTGCAGAACAAGATCGTTAATCCCAACAACGTCTTCACAAGACTTTGAGCCCGCGCGCGGTAGAAAAGTCTCAGAGGTCGATTCTTGTTTTGTGATGGCGGCCCGACGGCTGCCGGGCTGCTTGTCTTTGAGTTCGCAGGCGACACGCCTGCCTGTACAGTGCGACAAACCCCGTCCTCGGCGACTCACGTGGATCGAGCAGTCCTTGCTCGATGCTAAAGATAATGTCGGCGAAGCCGAGACTTAATCGGCACTTATACCGCGATCGGCGCTTTGATTGAAGGATGGGGATCGTAGCCGATCAGCTCGAAGTCTTCGAATTTGAAATCGTCGATATTTTTCACTGCGGGATTCAATTTTATCCGCGGCAACGGCCGACATTGACGAGTCAGTTGTTCCCGCGCCTGGTCGAGATGGTTTTGATAAAGGTGCAGGTCGCCGAAGGTGTGGACGAAATCGCCCGGCGAAAGGCCGCACACCTGCGCTACCATCATCGTTAGCAGCGCGTAGCTCGCGATGTTGAACGGCACGCCGAGAAATAGGTCGGCGCTGCGTTGATATAGTTGGCAGCTCAGTTCGCCGTCCTGCACATAGAATTGAAACAGAGCGTGACATGGAGGCAATGCCATCTTGTCGATGTCGACGACATTCCAAGCGCTGACAATTAGACGGCGACTGGAGGGATTCTTTTTGATTTCCTCAATGACGTTTGCGATCTGATCAATACCATGGTCGCTGAGTTCACGGCGACCGTCATGTCTAGTGCTTGTAGTCTTACTAATTTCGCCAAGATCAAACATCATCTGATTCACGTCGGGATCGATCCGTTTTACGCTATGTCCTGTCCAGTGCCGCCACTGCTTGCCGTAGACGGGACCTAGATCCTTGTCGTACTTTTCATCCGCCCATTCGTTCCAAATCGTAACCTTATTTTCTCGGAGGTAGCGAGTGTCGCTGTCGCCGCTGAGAAACCAGAGCAGTTCATAAATGATCGATTTGAGGTGCAGCTTCTTTGTCGTGAGGAGCGGAAAATCTTTGCGCAAATCAAATCGCGCTTGTGCGCCAAAGATCGATAACGTGCCGACGCCGGTGCGGTCGTTGCGAGATTCGCCCTGTTCGAGAACCAGGCGCAGGAGCTCGTGATATTGCCGCACGCTTAAAGGTACTGTGGCTGGCTTTTCACGACAAGCATGCGCGAACGATCAGCCAAAAAAGCGCGAGCCCAAAAAAGGGGCAACGGACACCACGTACCAATGGCGAGCACTGACCAAAAGCTGAACAACGCGACGTCGCCCAACGCTGGCAGCGTAGGCGACAGGTGCAATCCAGGTTGATCGCGCAACCCGCCAACTGTGACTTGGTCGAGAAGCTTTTCGTCGAAACCGATGTGATACAAATTCGTTTTCGCCTCTCGGCCGCGCAGGAAGGCGCAGAACAGTCTTCGCGGGGCGACGATGAGTCCGGCGCCCCACCCGCTCAGGTCGAGAGCCCACGCCGCATAATAGTGCCCGCAGCTACCGCCGATCTCCCACGCCGAGATTTCCGCTTCCCCCGGCCAGTCGGTTTTGTAATTCGTGGCGATGTGGTGAAGGTCGTGCAGCCGGGCCGCGGCCACGCGGGCCGACCAGTTCGGAAAATAAAATGGTACCGGTTTAGTTTCTACGCGGACCCACCGACTCGTGTAACCGCCGTCCGGACCGAGATTGCTACGGGCGAAGAACATATCCCGCGCCTCCCGCAACGACATCGTGTCGGGGTACGAGTTCACGTGCGCAATGTTGCCAGCTGTACCAGCAAGACAAGAGCGAGGTCTTCTGGAGTCCCGCTTCTCGGCTGCGCCGACATTATTTTGGTATCGAGCTCGCCACGGGACGAGTCCGTCCGTTGGTGGACAAGGGATTGCTCGATCCACCTGATGGCTTAACTTTTTCGCGGGGCGAGTTTGGCTTCAAGCTGCTGCTTGCGCTCGTTCAGCGTTTGCAAACGGAGCTGCCAGCGGTGGATTTGAATATTGAGCTGATTGATGTAACCGGTGACCTCTGTTCGCTGCGATTCGTTTTCTTTTAAGCAGCTTTCCAAGTCCGCGGACTGTTCGAGATTGACCGGCGCCGCTTGGTTGGAAACTTTTTTGGCCGAGCGCGATTGCGGAACTCGAATGAGTTGTTGGCAGCTCCCACACTTTAACGTGGTACCCGCAGTTGCCCGATCCAACTTGAGCGTGGTGTGGCAGTGCGGACATTGGAAAACGATGTCGCGTGTGGTGTTTGCGGACGATTCTGAAGGTTCAGTCGAATTCGTCTGCATCGCACGAAAAAAAGCAAAGGCTATACCACCCACCGGGACGTGACAGGGTGGCGCTTTTGGGTTTCCTCGACCGCGGACTCCTGTGACATCCTGTCGCTTATTTGCCGTGTGACGCATGCTCGTATATATACGTTAACTGTTAATAACAAGTTACTTATGTATAAATTCAAAAACGCGGAATGGCTTTTGCTAAGAGAGCGCCTTGGAGGATTCTACTCAAATGGCTAAAGTTTTAGGTATTGATTTGGGCACCACTAACTCCTGCATGGCCGTAATGGAAGGTGGCGACCCTGTAGTTTTGGAAAATTCGGAAGGCGCGCGGACCACCCCTTCGGTAGTTGCATTTACAAAGAGCGGCGAGCGGCTGGTCGGCCAGGCCGCCAAACGGCAGGCGGTCACGAATCCGCAAAACACGGTTTTCTCGATCAAGCGTTTCATGGGCCGCAAATACGACGAGGTCCATGAAGAAGAGCATCGCGTTCCGTACAAAGTCGTGAAAGCGGCCAACGGCGACGCGCACGTGCAGATAGAGATCAACGGTCAGAAGAAGACTTTTTCGCCGCCGGAAATCTCGGCGATGATTTTATCGAAATTGAAAGCTGACGCGGAAGCGAAGCTGGGCGAAAAAGTCACGCAAGCGGTTGTCACCGTGCCGGCATATTTCAACGACTCGCAGCGCAATGCGACCAAAGACGCGGGTAAAATTGCAGGTCTTGAAGTGTTGCGCATCATCAACGAGCCGACGGCGGCGTCGCTCGCATACGGTCTCGACAAGAAAAAGGACGAGAAGATCGCGGTTTACGATTTAGGCGGCGGCACATTTGACATTTCCGTTCTGGAAATCGGCGACGGCGTTTTCGAAGTGAAAGCGACCAATGGTGACACGCACCTCGGCGGTGACGATTGGGATGCAAAGGTGATGGATTGGATCGTTAGCGAATTTAAAAAAGACAGCGGGATCGATCTGACGAAGCAACCGGACGCGATCCAGCGCATTAAAGAGGAGGCCGAGAAAGCCAAGATCGCTCTTTCATCCACCCAGGAATACGAGATCAACCTGCCGTTCATCACGGCAGACGCGAGCGGACCGAAGCACATTCAGAAGAAGCTAACGCGCTCGAAGCTCGAACAGCTCACTGATGATTTGTTCCAGCGTACGATTCCGCCGGTGAAAGCATGCTTGAAGGACGCCCAGATTTCCGAGAGGGAAATCAACGAACTAGTGCTGGTGGGCGGTATGACGCGGATGCCTAAAGTTGTCGAGACGGCGCGACAGTTGATCGGCAAGGAGCCGCACAAGGGTGTGAATCCGGACGAGGTCGTCGCGGTGGGCGCAGCCATTCAAGGCGGCGTGCTCAAGGGCGATGTCAAAGACGTGCTGCTTCTCGACGTTACGCCGTTGACGCTGGCAATCGAAACCGCGGGCGGCGTGGCTACGCCGATGATTCCGCGCAACACGACCATCCCGACTCGCAAATCACAAATATTTTCGACTTACAGCGACAATCAGCCGGGCGTGGAGATTAAAGTGTTGCAGGGCGAACGGCCGCTGTCACGCGACAACAAAAATCTCGGCACGTTCCATCTCGATGGAATTCCGCCCGCGCCGCGCGGCGTCCCGCAAATCGAAGTCACCTTTGACATCGATGCCAACGGCATTCTGCACGTCTCCGCGAAAGATCTCGGCACCGGCAAGGAACAAAAGATTTCCATCACTGGCAGCTCGGGTCTTTCGAAAGAAGAGATCGAGAAGATGCAGCGCGAAGCAGAATCGCACGCGGAGGAGGACAAGAAGGCGAAGGAAGCGATCGAGATCAAGAACAACGCCGACATGCTTGCATATCAGAGCGAGAAGCAGTTGAAGGAGCTCGGTGACAAGATTTCCGGCGACAAAAGGAAATCCGTGGAAGACGCGATCGCCGCAGTGCGCGACGCAATCAATCGCAATGACACCGACGCGATGAAGCGGACGTACGACGATTTGCAGAACAAGTTCCAGGAGGTCAGTGCTGAGCTTTACAAGCAAGCTTCAGCGGCCGGCGCACAGGCTGGCCCGCCACCCGGACACGAAGGGCAAGCGCGTCCCGGCGCCGAACAAGGCGCAGGCCAGCGAGGCGGCGACGGCGACGTTGTCGATGCAGAGTTCGAAGTCGTGGACGAAGACAAGAAGAAATAGACAAACAATTTGTCGGCTGGGATCGAAACCGATGTTTCGAGCTCGCCGGCACAAACCAAAAACCAGAAGGAGTAAAGAAGACCACTTATGGCAACAGTTAACGTAAAACCGCTTGGAGATCGGGTGCTGGTGCAGCCGATTGAAGAGCAGGAAGTAAAGAAGGGCGGCATCATTATCCCCGATACCGCGAAGGAAAAACCGCAGGAGGGCAAAGTCGTCGCTCTTGGCACCGGGAAAGTCGACGACAATGGCAAGAAGGTAGATTTCACCGTGAAGAAAGGAGACAAGGTTCTCATTTCGAAATACGGCGGCACCGAAATCAAGATAGACAACGATACCTACCTGATCATGCGCGAGGACGACATCCTCGGCATCATCGGTTGATGGAATCTCAACACTCAATTAACAACTACAAACTAACTTATGGCAGCTAAACAATTACAATTCGATGAAAGTGCGCGGCACGCGTTGCTGCGCGGCATCGAGAAACTGGCGAAGGCCGTCAAGGCCACCCTCGGACCGAGCGGTCGCAACGTCATTCTCGATAAGAAATTCGGTAGCCCGACGATCACAAAAGACGGCGTCACAGTCGCGAAAGAAATCGAGCTCGAAGATCCTTATGAAAATATGGGTGCGCAGCTCGTGCGCGAAGTCGCTTCGAAAACTTCCGACATCGCGGGCGACGGCACCACTACGGCGACGGTCTTGGCGGAGTCCATCTATAAAGAAGGACTGCGCAACGTCACCGCCGGTGCGAACCCGACGTCATTGCAGCGCGGCATCATGAAAGCCGTCGATGCGATCGTCGAGGAGTTGAAGAAAATCTCGAAGAAAGTCAGTGACCGCACTGAGATCGCACAGGTCGCGACCGTTTCGGCCAACTGGGACAAGACGATCGGCGAGATCATTGCCGACGCCATGGACAAAGTCGGCAAGGACGGCACGATCACGGTCGAGGAAGCGAAATCAATCGAGACCACGCTCGAAGTCGTCGAGGGCATGCAGTTCGACAAAGGTTATCTGTCGCCCTACTTCGTCACGAATGCGGAAGACATGGAAGCGATCCTCGAAAATCCTTACATCCTTATCTACGAGAAAAAAATCTCGAGTCTGAAGGACATGCTTCCGTTGCTTGAAAAAGTGGCGAAAGCGGGACGGCCGTTACTCATCATCGCGGAAGACGTGGAAGGCGAAGCACTCGCCACGCTGGTCGTGAACAAATTGCGCGGCACATTGCAAGTTGCCGCGGTTAAAGCGCCGGGCTTCGGCGATCGTCGCAAGGCGATGCTCGAAGATATCGCGGTGCTGACCGGTGGACGTCTGATCAGCGAAGACCTCGGCATCAAGCTCGAGAACATCAAGCTGGAAGACCTCGGCAAAGCGAAGCGCGTTACCATTGATAAAGAGAACACGACGATTGTCGAAGGTTCGGGCAAAACTGCCGATATCCAAGGTCGCGTCGCGCAAATCCGTCGTCAGATCGAAGAAACGACGAGCGATTACGATCGCGAAAAACTCCAGGAACGTCTCGCCAAACTCGCAGGCGGCGTGGCCGTCATCAACGTCGGCGCGGCGACCGAGACTGAGATGAAGGAGAAGAAAGCACGCGTCGAAGATGCGTTGCACGCCACTCGAGCGGCGGTTGAGGAAGGCATCGTCCCTGGCGGCGGTGTCGCATTCATCCGTGCGCAAAAAGTGCTCGACAACATGAGGGGCCTCGATGGCGACGAGAAAGTCGGCGTGCAAATTGTGCGCCGCGCCATTGAAGAGCCGACCCGTCAGCTCGCCGATAACGCGGGCAAGGAAGGCGCGCTCATCGTCGAGGAAGTAAAGAAACGCAAAGGCAACGAAGGCTACGATGTCTCCGCCGATGAATACACCGACTTGGTGAAGGCGGGAATTGTCGATCCAACGAAGGTCACGCGCAGCGCGCTGCAAAACGCGGCGTCGATCTCCGGTCTGTTGCTCACCACCGAAGCCCTCGTCACCGAGATTCCGGAGAAGGAGAAAACTCCTCCGATGCCCGGCGGCGGAATGGGCGGAATGGGCGGCATGGACTATTGATCTGAAAAACCCGAAGAATTTCGGGGCTAAGCCCGAAACGACGAATGAATCACAGCAGCCGGGTCAGAAATGGCCCGGCTGTTTTTGTTAACGAGTATGAAACATAAGAATCGAATTCAATCTATGATTAAACCTAACAACAAAATTGACTCGGCCTCATCCAAACGCGTTTACATTAGTCAGGCCGACGTTCCCAAACATTCGATGGAGGAAGTCATGGGCCTTGCCAAGGCCCTGTACGAGAACTTCAATGGCGATTCTGCGCCTCACGAACTCGCAAACGCGATGAGCATCTCGCCGACCAGCTCGGCTTGGCAATCAATAACCGGAGCCGCAGTAGCGTACGGGTTAACTGACGGGGCTTACAATGCGAGCAGAATTAAGCTAACAGATTTGGGATGGCGAATTGTTGCTCCCCAGGAAGAAGGAGATGATCGCAAAGCAATCCGGAGACGCGGCTCTGCGTCCTCGCGTCTTTAAGCAATTTTTTACCAAATATGATAGAGGTAAGTTTCCGCAGGAAAATATCGGAATAAACGTCCTCGTTTCCATGGGGGCTCCAAAGGATCGGGCCGGCGGGGTTTACGAGATGGCACGTGCAAACGGTGTTCTAGCGGGATTCATTACGAATACAAAAACAGGTCTCTATGTTGCGATAGAATCTTCTGATTCCGCCGGGACAGTTAAGCTTGAAGAAGAGCAGGAATCAGATCGAACCGCGACGGAAGAGGAGCAATCGCGGCAAACTTCCCTTAGTTCGAAAGGTGGCGCAGGAGATCTTGCTTTGCCAAAGAACAACAAGGTGTTCATCACCCATGGGAAAAATCATTCAATCGTTGAGCAACTGAAGGAAATCCTGAAGTTTGGTAGGTTTGATCCTGTCGTCGCTGTTGAGCACGAGACGCCCTCAAAGCCGGTTCCCGACAAAGTTCTAGAAGATATGCGAACTTGTTTCGCTTCCGTGATTCATGTCGAGTCGGAGGAGGAGCTCTTGACAGTTGGAGGCGATAAAGTGCAACGAATTAACGAAAATGTTCTGATCGAAATCGGAGCCTCAATGGCACTCTACGGCCGGAATTTCGTCTTACTGGTCAAGAAAGGAATTCATCTACCATCCAATCTTCAAGGTTTGTATTGTTGTTTCTACGATGGCGACAAGCTCGATTACGAAGCCACTATGAAACTGCTAAAGGCTTTCAACGAGTTTCGTTAAGAACTAGCTGACGCGAAGTTCCAATTACTGAAGAGCGATCCACGGCATGCATCGCTGCGGCTGAAGAAAGTGGGCAGATTTTGATCGGCGGGCATCGGCCTTCGTTATTGGGCTCCGGCAAAAGAACGGAAGGAAGGGTTGGCGGTCGAAGAGGTAATCTTCAATCACTTGCAGTGTGGCTCGGTCGTTCGATAGAGTCAGAAATGTTACCGAATTACGACGATTTCTTGATCAAGCGCTTCGAGCTGCCGGATGAGGTGCGGACATTCGAAAAAGGAAAATTCGAAATGATAAAGATCGGAGCGATGACGGTCGGTCGGGCGAGCTACGAACCGGGGTGGAAATGGTCGGCGCATGTGGGGGCGGCGGACGGCGCCGCTTTTTGCGAAGTGGAACATGTCGGCATGGTTGTGTCCGGTTGCGCCGCCTGCCAGATGAAGAACGGGCGCTCCTACGAGATGCGGGCGGGAGATTTGTTCTACATCGGCCCGGGGCACGACAGCTGGGTCGTGGGCGATGAGCCGTACGTGTCGCTGCATTTTCTGGGCGCGGAACATTACGCGCGGCATTGAGCAGCAGCGTTGAATCTCTGAATTGCAGCCGAGCTTTCACCTCTGAGTTTGCCGTCCATCGGTAGACAAATCTTGTGAACAGCGGCGTCTTATAACTGTATGTTAGGCCGTCCCTTCCTGCGCAGTTGTCTTGCTGCGCTCGCGATCGCCTTGCTCGGATGCAACCGCGCTCCACTCACTCTTGACGACGTGATTGAGCGAAACACGAAAGCAATGGGTGGCCGCGCCGCGATCGAGGCGGTGAAGTCGATCCGGTTCGATCTGCACATTGTCGATCCTGGTTTCGAAGTGGACGGTACTTATCGCGCCGCTCGTCCGGGCCGGATGCGGATCGACGCCATGATGGGCGGCAAGCACGTTTTTACGGAAGCCTTTAACGGACACCATGGATGGGAGTGGGGCGGTAAAGGCAACCAGGAGGCCGCGTCAGATAAGGCGTCGGCTGCGCTTCACCATGGCGTGGAGCTTCCGGGAAAACTTTTTGGTTTGCACGAGCTAAAAGAACGGGGTCATCGCCTTGAGTTGGTCGGACGAGAGAAAGTGGATGGCACTGATTACCACGTGCTTCGGCTCACAATGGACGATGGATACACCACTACTCTTTATGTCGATCCCAAAAGCTGGTTGATCACACGACGCCGAGATTTTCGGCCGCTGCACGTTGATATCGATCCAACGCCCACCACCATCGAGCAACGCAGCTCGGACTTCCGGGAGATCTCCGGCGTGCAATTCGCGTTCGCCAGTACGGAGATTGATCTTAAAACTGGCAAAGTGCTCGAAAGCACGAAGGTTAACAAAATCGAAGTAAATCCCTCGATCAATCAGTCGATTTTCGATAAACTGTAAGCCCTTGTGAGCAATTGTCTGTCGCCGCGGCGACATGGACTCGTCTTATGGCGAACTCGGACTTTTTCGATGAGCGAGCAGATGCGTATGGCGTGCCGCCTGCTCCGAATTGACAAACCAATAATAAGTGGGGAGGAAAGAATTTCATTATGGGGGCGGGGTCGGGGACGTTTTCAAAGTCAGGATCGGTGCCAATCAGAGGGCGGTCGCGTAGCTGGAACGTGTCGCGTCGTGGTGTTTGGCGCTGCATCAGTGTGGCCGCGTGGCTTTTGTTTGGCGGCGGATCTTTTTCTCTTCAGGCCGCAACGTTGCCGGCTGGTTTCACTGAATCACAATGGGGCTCGGACATGTCGGGTGCGCCTACGGCGATGGCTTTTGCGCCTGATGGGCGGTTGTTCGTCTGTTTGCAAGATGGCCACCTGCGGGTCATCGACAAGAATGGCGTATTACTGGCGAACTCGTTCGTAACGCTAACGGTCGATTCGAACGGCGAGCGCGGTCTTCTCGGCGTGGCATTCGATCCGAATTTCGCGAGCAACCATTACGTTTACGTCTATCACACGGTACCTGGCTCGACGGCGCATAATCGCATAAGCCGGTTCACAGCGAACGGCGACGTCGCCGTGGCCAACAGCGAGTTTGTTGTCGTCGATCTCGACAACCTGAGTAGCGCCACCAACCACAATGGCGGTGCCATCCACTTCGGCTCGGACGGCAAGCTTTACGTCGGCGTCGGTGAAAATGCGAACGGCGCAAACTCGCAATCGTTGAGCAATCGTTTGGGCAAAATTCTGCGCATCAATTCCGACGGCACGATCCCGTCGGATAATCCCGCATCGTTTCCCGGAATCACCGGCTCGACTTCCGGCGCGAATCGAGCGATTTGGGCAGTGGGTTTGCGCAACCCATTCACGTTCGCCTTTCAACCCGGAACCACTCGCCTGTTCATCAACGACGTTGGTCAAAGCACGTGGGAGGAAATTAATGATGGTATTGCCAGATCGAACTATGGCTGGCCGTCGGCAGAAGGTCCTGCTTCCCCACCGAATCCAAACTTCCGCGACCCGATCTTTTACTATGGGCACGGGTCGAGTAGCACGACTGGCTGCGCCATTGTCGGCGGAGCGTTTTACAATCCGGCGGTCCTGCAATTTCCGCGCAGTTTCGTTGGGAAGTATTTCTTCGCCGACTTGTGCAGTGGTTGGATCCGTGTGTTGAATCCTTCCAACAACACGGCGACTGATTTTGCCAGCGGAATTGGCAGCCCGGTCGATCTGCACGTCGGACCGGACGGCGCGCTTTATTATCTGACGCACTGGGGCGCAGTCTTTCGCATTCAGGCGACGCCGTCGCAGGCGATGAACATATCGACGCGCGCGCGTGTGGAAACGGGCGACAACGTTTTGATTGGCGGATTTATTGTCACAGGAAGCGTGGCAAAGAGGGTCATTATTCGCGCGATTGGTCCGTCACTCTCGCAGCATGGACTAAGCGATGTGCTGGCTGATCCGACGCTTGAATTGCATGATGGCAACGGCGCATTGCTTCAATCGAATGACAATTGGCAGGACGATCCCAGCCAGGCCTCGCAAATCAGCGCCAGCGGCCTAGCCCCGTCGAGCAATCTCGAGTCGGCGATCATCGCCACCCTCCAACCGGGCAACTACACGGCCATCGTGCGAGGAAAAAATTCCGGACAAGGCATTGCTTTGGCTGAGATCTACGACCTCGATCCGGCCGCCGCTTCACAGCTGGGAAACATCAGTGGCCGCGCTTACGTGCAAACGAACAACGATGTGATGATCGGCGGATTCATCATCGGCAATAACATCGGCGCTACCAAGGTCATCATCCGCGCAATTGGGCCGTCGCTCGCCCAACATGGATTGGGCAACGCCCTGGCGGATCCAACCCTGGAGTTGCGTGATGGCAACGGTGCGTTGCTTCAATCGAACGACAACTGGCAGGACGACCCCGATCAAGCTGCGCGGATCAGCGCCGCCAATCTCGCACCGTCCAATTCACTGGAGTCAGCCATTTGGGCAAGTCTTGCGCCTGGTAATTACACCGCGATCGTGAGAGGAAAGAACAACGGAGTCGGCATCGGACTCGTCGAAGTTTACAGCTTTCCCTAGTCGCTCTGGCAGATGTGAACAAACCGCAAGATCCGCAATTACCTTTCGCTTGTGTGACGTCCTCGCGGACGATTTTCGTCTTCGTCCCACTTCATCTGTGATGCGCGTCGCACCTGACTATTGAAGAGCCGAGGTTTTTCTGCCAAGGTTCACGCCACCTGTGGAAAATTACATTTCAAATTTGATAGCCGAGGTGAAGGCGAAGAACCCCGGGGAATCGGAGTTTCATCAGGCGGTCCAGGAAGTAGTCGAGTCGCTCTCACTCGTACTGAATCGACATCCGGAGTATCGGAAAGCGAAAGTTCTCGAGCGGATCATCGAGCCGGAGCGCGTGATCATGTTCCGAGTACCGTGGCAGGACGATGCCGGCGTTCTCCATGTCAACCGCGGATTTCGCATTCAGATGAACAGCGCGATCGGGCCGTACAAAGGCGGGCTCCGGTTTCATCCGACAGTCAATCTTGGCATTCTCAAATTTCTTGCCTTTGAGCAGGTGTTCAAAAACGCACTCACGACGTTGCCGATGGGCGGTGCAAAGGGTGGTTCCGATTTCGATCCGAAAGGCAAAAGCGATCTCGAGGTGACGCGGTTTTGTCAGGCATTCATGTGCGAACTCTTCCGGCACATCGGCCCGAACACGGATGTGCCGGCGGGTGACATCGGCGTCGGCGCGCGCGAGATCGGATTCCTGTTCGGGATGTACAAGAAACTGAAAAACGAGTTCACCGGTGTTTTCACCGGTAAAGGGCCCACTTGGGGTGGCTCCGTCATTCGACCTGAGGCGACCGGATACGGCGCAGTTTATTTTGCGGAGGAAATGCTAAAGACACGCAAAGAAGATCTCGTGGGAAAGACGTGCCTGGTTTCGGGAAGCGGAAATGTCGCGCAATACACGGTCGAGAAACTCATCTCACTCGGCGCGAAGCCGGTGACGCTCTCCGACTCGACCGGATATATCTATGACGAGGCTGGGATCACTCGTGAAAAGCTCGCGTTTATCATGGATCTGAAGAATGTCCGGCGCGGCCGGATCGCCGAGTACGCAGAGAAGTTCAAGAGCGCGACCCACACGGCGGCGGATCCGAAGCTGGATCACAATCCGCTTTGGGATCACAAGGCTCAGTGCGCATTCCCGAGCGCGACCCAGAACGAGATCAACGCAAAAGACGCAGCGAACTTATTGAAGAACGGCGTCTATGTCGTTTCCGAAGGCGCGAACATGCCGACCACCATCGACGGCATTCGTCAATTTCTCGATGCGAAGATTCTCTTCGGGCCCGGCAAGGCCGCGAACGCGGGCGGTGTCGCGACGTCGGGATTGGAGATGGCGCAGAACAGCATGCGTATTTCATGGACACGCGAGGAAGTAGACAATCGTCTTTACAACATCATGAAGACGATTCACGAAGTTTGTTACCGCACCGCCGAAAAGTACGGCACGCCTGGCAACTACGTGAACGGCGCGAACATCGCGGGCTTCGTAAAGGTTGCCAACGCGATGATGGATCAGGGGCTGGTATAATCCCGGCCCGACACGCCGCTGGCACCGAGATCGACAATTGCGATCCAGGAAGGTTCAAACGGCCACCGGAGTCAAGACGATCTCGGATGCTTTACTGGATCGCTTTAGTTCGCTCGATGACTATATTCGACAACACCTATGAAGATCCAATTCTATATTGCGCTAGCAGTCACTTCCGCCGTTGCAGTTGCTCAGTCAGCTCCGCCAACGGATGAATCCATTAAGCAGATGTTAACGGTCATGCATGTCGAGAAAATGCTTGATCAAATGTTTCTGCAAATGGACGCAGCGATGAAGTCCGGAATGGAACAAGGCCTCCAACAATCACTACATGGCCAGGAGCTTAACGCCGCACAAAAGGCCGCGATCGAAAAATTCAAGGAAAAGTTGAGTGCAACAATGAAGGACGAACTTTCTTTTGCGAAGATGCAAGACATCTATCTCCAGGCATATCGTGATACGTTCACCCAAGAAGATGTAACCAGCATCACCGCATTTTATAACTCTCCCATTGGCAAAACAGTCGTAGAGAAGATTCCGATCGCCATGCAGAAAGCCGGTACACTCATGCAGGCGCGCATCACCCCAATGGTTCAGAAAATGCAAACGATGCAGGAAGAGTTTGTGAAAGAATTGAGTCAGACCAAATAACCACCGTTTAACCGTGAGCACCTACCCAAAAAGCCCGAAAGAGATGACCGGCGGCATGATGTATTTCCCGCGGACGTTGGACAAGATTCGGCTGCACGCCCGGGGTGAGCTCCACGAGGATTACCACAAGAATCTTGGCGCGGTGAAAGCGGCGGACGGCGCGTGCTGTAATTTTCTACGCGTGCATTACCGCGATCTGCGTGAGCGCGTTCTGCAAGGCGGATCGGATGACGAAATTTTGGAATGGTGCTTTGAGAAAGGCCGCCGACTGAATGCGGGGGACATCGTGGTCTGGAACGGTTTTGCTTCGAAGCTTGGTTGGCGCGATTTCATGACGCCGCGATTTCAAGAATTAAAGGAAAGCGCAAGGGGTTACCGATCGCGAGGATATAGCGTGTGTTCCCGACCTGATGGATTTCAAAGAAGGAAGGACAAAGTAGCGCATAACAACAACAGCAAATGTTCTTTCATTGTCAGATTTGACAGGGTTTGTCACGGTCGCACGCGACACGGACGAATCGGGCAAGGACACAATAGTAATCGGCCGAGGCAAATCGCAGACCGACCGAAGCCGACAACTCAGCTCTCGAACTTCTGAATGCGGCCGGCGTTGGCGTCGAACGCAAAATTGTTTATCGCTATTTTTCCCGCGAAGCCGATTCCAAATGAAAATCCTGATCACTTTCGTTTTGTTCGGCCTGTGTTCAGTTACATCAGACGCGCAGATTGGAAGTCCCGCGGAAGGGTCCACACCGACGCCGACGGCAACGCCTATTGTCTTTTCGCCGCAAACACTCGCCGAGTTGAAGCGGTTGCAGGCGGCGGCGTTGAGCAGTGATTACGCCTATCGACAGGCCGCGCATCTCGCGGACAACATCGGACCACGGCTGAGCGGCTCAGCGCAAGCTGCGAAGGCGGTGGAATATGTCGCGGGGGAATTGAAAGCGATCGGCTGCGAAGTGCAGCTGGAGAAAGTGATGGTGCCACATTGGGTGCGCGGGGAAGAAAGAGCTGCGCTCGTCGAATTTCCCGGCATGGCGGAAAAGACGACGCAGAAAATTCTGCTCTGTGCGCTGGGTGCGAGCGTCGCAACGCCGCCCGAAGGAATAACCGCGGACGTGGTCACTGTGAAAAATTTCGATGAGCTGAAATCGTTGCCGCGCAAAAAGGTGGCGGGCAAGATCGTGCTGTTCAATTATCCATTCGACCAACAAATGGCAGCGGAAGGTCGCGGGGGCGAAGCCTACGGTGAAGCAGTCGTTTATCGAAGCGATGGGCCGAGCGCCGCCGCGCGACAAGGCGCGGTCGGCTGTTTGATTCGATCAGTCGGCGGCACGGATTACCGGATTCCGCACACTGGCCAAACGAAATATGCGGATGATGCGCCGAAAATCCCGGCGGGCGCAGTCACGGCGGAAGACGCGGATTTGATTGTCGATCTTGTTCGTCAGGGAGCGGTGAAGATGAAATTGGTACTGACGCCGCAGCAATTACCGGACGTTGAAAGCGCGAACGTAATCGGCGATATCAAAGGCGCTGAACATCCCGAGCAACTGATTATCATTTCCGGCCATCTCGATTCGTGGGACTTGGGAACGGGTGCGATCGATGACGGCGCGGGCGTTGCCGTATCAATGGAAGCAGCCAACCTCGTGCAAAAACTTCATCTCAAACCGAAGCGAACGATCCGCGTGATCGCGTGGATGAACGAAGAGAACGGACTCGCCGGTTCGAAACAGTACGGCAAAGATCACGAGAAAGAATGGCAAAACCACTTCGGCGCAATGGAGACCGACCAGGGCGCAGGTCATCCGATTGGGCTCAACATCAAAGGTAAACCGGAAGTGAAAAAAGTGCTCGCGCCCGTGGCCGCAATTTTGCAGGAGTCCGGCGCGGGCATGCTCAATCTTGTCGAACATTGCGGCGCCGACATTGAGCCGATGGAAAAGGCCGGCGTGCCCGCGTTCAGTCCAATTCAAGACAGCCGGTTTTATTTCAATTATCATCACACCGCGGCTGATACGCTCGACAAAATCGTGCCGAAAGAATTGGCGCAAAACTCGGCCGTGGTCGCGGTCGCGGCCTACGCGCTCGCGAATATGGAGCAGCCGTTGCCGCGCTGAAGAGGAACTGAATGGTGATAGGTGATCAGTGAATGGCTTCGGCGGTCATCCGCTTTCGACAAGGCTACAGCGCGATAAACAGCCCGCCGCTTCAGGGACACGAGCGTTCGGCCTTGCTCTCTTTTGATTTCATCTGCCCCAATTTACGAACGTATCACAACTCGCGATCGGCCCTCTGAGTAGTGCACGCGTCTTGCTTTCGGTATATCACCGAAACAATGATGAAAAAAAGGGATCCGTGTCTTGCTTTGAAAGCGGGACTGAGTTTATTTCTTGTTGACGTGCGTTGTTCCCGCACGGGCCTCGCCGATGGCAGATCCATCGATCGAACATGTCCCCTTTTATGAAAAAAGAGTCCGTTTCTCAATCTGACTTCTTTAATCTACGCGTTTTAGTCGGTTCGGCCATTTCCCTGCCGAGCGCGTTTTTGGTGCTCGTTGCGATCGGGGCTTTTCCAGATACATCGCTTTTAGCAGAGGCTGCCGGGCAAAGTCAAAATGCCGGTATGCCGGCGGTATCCACAGCGCGGGTCAGAGAGCACGGCACGCGAGGTGAACCGAACCTGTCGGGCGTAGAAGCGGGCGCGACCCATTCGCAAGGCGTGGAGGAGGTCCCAGCAGTGGCAGCAATTGCCCCGACTCGCAGTAGCTTTATGGCTACTTGGGAGCCGGTCAGCGCAGCGACGGGCTACCGGCTCGACGTCTCCACCAGCAGCTCGTTTACCAGCTACGTGAGCGGACACCAGGATCTAGACGTAGGCAACGTGACTAGCCGCATCATCGGCGGGTTGAGTCCCGGCACGACCTATTACTATCGAGTGCGGGCTTACAATGCGCTCGGCACCGGCGGCGATTCAAACGCAATGACCGCCACAACGACAACTACTTCCGGACTGGTTATCAACCCAACATTCGATAGCTCTATCCTCAACGACCCGAACTCGGCAGCGATCCAGGCGGCGATCAATCGAGCCATCGCGATATATCAATCACTGTTCAGCGACCCCATTACTGTCTCTATTTTGTTCCGCTACTCAAGCACCAAGCCCGACGGCCATCCCATCCCATCAGGAACTCTTTCCATGAGCGATTTTGTGGTCTATTCGATCTCGTGGGACACCTACATCAATGCGCTACGAGCAGATGCCAAGACGGCGAATGACGCCACCGCGAACGCCAGTCTGCCACCCAACTCACTGTCCATGAATATTAGTGTTTCAGGTGCGAACGGCAGAGCCATTGGACAGGACACGCCGCCGGCCATGTTTGCGGACGGAACTGTGGGCGACGCCGGGCCGTACGACGGAATCGTTAGCTTAAATTCCACCGTACCGTTTCAGTTTACTCGCCCTCCGAGTTTCAGCAATTACGACGCGCAGCGATCAATCGAGCATGAGATAGACGAGGTCCTCGGTCTTGGATCGCGCTTGCCTGGTGGCGGCGATCTTCAACCGCAAGATCTGTTCAGCTGGTCGGCTCCCGGAACCAGGAACCTTACATCCAGCGGCTCGCGCTATTTTTCGATAAACAGCGGGAACACCAATATCGTCGGGTTCAATCAGGACACGAGCGGCGATCTCGGGGATTGGCTGAGCGGTTCCTGCCCACAAGCGAATCCATATGTGCAGAATGCCTTTGGTTGTACAGATCAAGTTTCCGATGTCACTGCCACTTCTCCGGAAGGCATTAGCCTCGACGTCATTGGCTACGACCTGGTGAGTCCGCCCCCACCGGGACATCTTGGTAACATCTCCACGCGTGCCTTCGTCCAGACGGGTGACAATGTCGTGATCGGCGGATTTATTATTAACGGCAGCGGGCAGAAGAGGATGATCGTGCGGGCGATTGGGCCCAGCCTGGCCCAGCATGGCATTACCAATCCGCTGCAAAATCCGACGCTGGAGCTGCACGATCACACCGGAGCGGTGATCGCGTCCAACGACAACTGGATGAATGCACCGAACAAGCAAGAGATCATCAACAGCGGCCTCGCGCCGACTGACAACCTTGAGTCAGCGATCCTGACGAGCTTGAATCCGGGCAGCTACACCGCCATCATGCGCGGGGTCAGCAACGGGACCGGTATCGGGCTGGTGGAAGGCTACGATCTGGATCCGACCGCTGGCTCCAAGCTGGGGAACATCTCGACGCGTGGGCTGGTGCAAACTGGCGACAACGTCATGATCGGCGGCTTTATCATCACCGGCAGCGGACAGAAGAATGTAATCGTGCGCGCCATTGGGCCCAGCCTGGCCCAGCATGGCATTACCAATCCGTTGCAAGATCCGACCCTGGAGTTGCATAATGGAAATGGCGCGGTCATCGCCTTTAACGACAACTGGAGAGACACCCAAGAGGCCGAGATTCAAGCCACCGGGTTGGCGCCTACTGATGATCGCGAAAGCGCCATTGTGAGGTCGCTTACGCCAGGAAATTACACTGCCATCGTGCGCGGCAAGAACAACACGATCGGCGTCGCCCTGGTCGAAGTTTACGGGCTGAATTAGAAGCAGGTGGTTATTTTCGATGCCAGGAGAGGGTCACGTTTTTGATCCGCTCCTTGCAGTTATCCCGGTCCAACGTGAACGCCAGAGCGTCTTCAGCAGTGCGGCTGAAATGATAAACGCCCGGGCCTTTGCAGCCTTTCGCGGTCTTGCCGCCCGCTTCCTGGATTGTGACCATATCGCCGGCTACCGTAAGGTTTCCCCAAATGTGGCGCTTAGCAGAGACGACATGGAAGGTATTGTCGGCGTTGATCGTCCAGACGGTGCCGAGCGAATTGGTCCATGTGCCGACGAGGGCCCCTGAACCAGTGCGCGGATAGGTGGCGCATGCATTAAGCAGCACGAGAACGACGGCGACGAGAAAGATCTGAAAAAGACGTTGTGTTTTCATGGCGCGGATTGTGTCGTGCAAAAGCTAAAGGCTCAAGTGCAAAACGCGCCCCTGTTACCCGTTGGGCGTTTGAAGCGAAGCAACCGCTGAAATTGTGGCTCAGACCGCGCGGGCTTATTTCCGATGCCAGGCAAGCAGCACGTTTTTCTTGCGTAACTTGCAGGCGTCGCTGACAAGCGTGAATTGCAAGCTGTCCTTGTCAGGGCGGGTGAAGGTGTAAACGCCGGGGCCGTTGCAGCCTTTTGGATTTATGCCACCGGTTCTTTGGACCGTGGCGGTGTTGCCGGAGACAGTGACTGTGCCCCACGCGTCGCGTTTGCCATCGCGGTTGAGATCGACATCGAAGGTGCCGTCGGCCCGGCAGGTCCAGACAGTGCCGAGCGAGTTGGTCCACGTGCCGGTGAGAGCAGCCTGACCCGAGCGCGAATAAGTGGCACAGGCGTTGACTAACATCACGAGGATGCCGGCGAGAAGGAGTTGGAGGGTGCGTTGTGTTTCATGCCCGCCATCCTGAACGACAACCAGAGATCGATTCAAGCACTTATTGAAGCGATCTACCTTTAACAGGTGACCCGCTAAACACGCGAAATGACGCCAAGGAAAATGACGAATGACGAATGTCTAATGACGAAGGAATGACGAAAATGTCCGACTCTTTCGTCATTTGACTCCGAAAGCTTTCGCGAGTTGATCATTCGGATTTCATTCGTCATTCAGGTGGATCGGACGCTCCGCACGGATGCGCGGGGATCACGGGGTTATTTGTAAAGAGTCACCTTCCCCTCTCTCTCAGTGCGCTCCGTGGTCATTCATTATGACACAGAAAGCGAAGTCTTGTTTTGACAGCGCCAAGGAGGGCGCGCTATACCCGAGGTCACATCATGAAGGCTTTTCGGCGCCGGTTTCGTTTCTCGTTACATGGGCTTTCACTTTTTCGGTTTTACCATCGTCTTGCAGTTGCGATCGCGGCTACAACCGGAGTTTTGGGCACGGCCTCGTTTGTGCCGCTTCATGCGCAGGAGTTGAAGCCATTCGATCAGTTCATGAATATTTCTACGCGCGTCCTGGTGGGCAGTGGCGACAATGTCGCGATCGCCGGCTTTATCGTGACCGGCGGCGATCCGAAGAGAGTGATCATTCGCGCGATCGGTCCCTCGCTGAGAGGCGCGGGCATTTCCAACGCCTTGCAGGATCCGACGCTCGAGCTGCGCGGCAGCAGCGGTTCACTCATCGCGAGCAACGACAATTGGAAGGAAACACAACAAGCCGAGATTCAGGACAGCGGTCTGGCGCCGGCGGATGACCGCGAATCCGCCATCGTCCGAACTTTATTACCCGGGGCTTACACCGCAATTGTGCGCGGAAAAAACGGCGCGTCTGGCATTGGTCTCGTCGAAGGCTACGATCTTGCTCCGGGCGCAGCTTCGATTTTCGCCAATATCAGCACGCGCGGTTTTGTGGGCACTGGAGACAATGCGATGATCGGAGGTTTGATCGTGGGCGGCAACGGTGGCGGCGTCAATGTGGTGGTGGCGCGCGCCCTCGGCCCGTCGTTGAGTAATGCCGGGGTGCAAAACGCGTTGCAGGATCCCATCCTTGAGCTGCGCGATCAAAACGGCGTCCTGATCGATTCCAACGATAACTGGAAAGATCGACAACAAGCACTCATCGAAAGGGAAGATCTCGCTCCAGCCGACGATCGCGAGTCGGCCCTTCTCGACGTTCTACCGGCTGGTGCTTACACGGCGATTGTGCGCGGCAAGAATGATTCCACTGGCGTGGCCTTGGTGGAATTCTATAACATTCGCTAGCCGAATTTGCGTTTCAATTGTGGGGCGGGCGCTTCGCCTGCCCTACAACAACGACAATGGCGCGGTGGAGTTAAATGTAGCCGCCCTGCTCTGCCTGCCGCGCCGAAGCCTTTCAGTGAAGGCGGGTCGGGGGTTGCGAGCCCGGCGACAGAGTGCCATGGCTACAACGCGCCTTTACTCGCCTTCCGCCGTGCGTAAATTTGTGCGGCTTTGATGCCTCTCTCTGAAACAGAAGTGCGCGCAGCATTGCGCGACGTGAAGTATCCCGGCTTCAACCGCGACATCGTTTCGTTCGGCTTGGTTAAATCAGTCAACATCGACAATGGCGAAGTCAAAGTGCAACTCGCGCTGGCCACCAATGATCCAGCCGTGCCGGCGACGATCAAAAGCGATGCGGAAAAAGTTCTGCGCGCCATCGCCGGCGTTCAAAGTGCGAAAGTTTTGATCGACATCCACGCACCGCCCACCGGCGCCGGTGTGGGGGTGGGCGCGGCACGACTCCCGGGCATCAAGCACGTCATCGCGGTGGCAAGCGGCAAGGGCGGAGTCGGCAAATCAACCGTGGCAGCCAATCTCGCCGTCGCCCTCGACCAAGCCAAAGCGCGCGTTGGACTCTGCGACTGCGACATCTACGGCCCGAGCATTTCGCTCATGTTGGGCACACGTGAACGGCCGATGGCGACGGAGGAAAACAAAATCGTTCCGATCGAGCAATATAACCTGAAGCTGATGTCGATGGGCTTTCTGCTTGACGACACTTCGCCCGCGATTTTGCGCGGCCCAATGGTCACGCGTTACACCCAGCAATTTTTGCGGCAAGTCGAATGGGGCGAGCTCGATTACCTGGTTCTCGATCTGCCGCCGGGCACAGGCGACATCCAATTGACGATCGTGCAGACGGTCGCGCTCTCCGGCGCCATCATCGTCACCACGCCGCAGGAAGTTGCGCTCATCGACGCGCGCAAAGCCGCCACCATGTTTGAGAAAGTCAATGTGCCGGTGCTCGGCCTGATTGAAAACATGAGCTATTTCGTTTCGCCGAGCGACGGGAGGCGCTACGACATCTTCGGCAGCGGCGGGGGCGAACGCGAAGCAAAACGGCTTCGGGTTCCCTTGCTCGGCCAAATCCCGATCGACATTGCGACGCGCGAAGCCGGTGACCGTGGGATGCCGATCGTCGCCGAAGATCGACAATCACCCGTCGCGGCGGAGTTTGACAAAATAGCGCGCCAAATCCGGGAGGCGCTGGCCTAGCGAACTAATTTTCGCCAATCAGTTAAATAGGTATGGCCAGTGCTACGTCAAAACTTTACTTGATGACTTTTTATTGACTGGTTCTCATTTTTATGGAAAAAAGTCGCCCAATGCCCCCTAAACAAGAAGATCAATCACAGTTCGTTAAGAACTCGGTGCTCTACAAAGAGTTCCTGGCCGAGCGCGAAGAAATTTTGAAGCACAAGTGGATCGAGAGCGAAAAGGTCGGCGCCGATATCGGTTTCGAGAAGGCGCTACTCGATTGGATCCTGAAACACCGTTCCAACTGGCGGGAGAAGCGAATCAAGGAGGCGCGCACCGAAAAGGCCGTCTCCTAAATTTTTTGTTCCTTTAACGCGATCCGGTGAGGTCGCCAAGGAATGCAATGAACGATTCAAAACAAAGTTCGTCGTCTGCCGCCGTCCCGATCATGGACGGGGAGGCGATTCACCGTGCGCTCCGGCGGATCGCGCACGAAATCATTGAGCGCAATCCGGATTTGCGCTCGGTTGTTCTGGCCGGAATTCCATCGCGTGGCGATGAAATTGCCCGCCGTATCGCTGGTTTTATTGCTGAGATCGAGAAAATCGAGGTCGATTCGGGTGTCATCGACGTCGCCATGCACCGCGACGACGTCGGAACGCGCGCACAACTTCCGATCGTCAAAGCATCTCAGCTTCCCACGCTGCTCGAGGGTCGCAACGTTATCATCGTCGATGATGTGCTTTTCACTGGACGCACCGTGCGCGCGGCCATAGACGCAATCGGTTCGTTCGGCCGGCCAGCGCGAATTCAACTGGCGACGCTGATCGATCGCGGTCACCGCGAACTGCCCATTCGTGCCGATTACGTCGGGAAGAATTTGCCCACGGCGGCAAATGAAAAGGTTCGTGTTCGACTCGAGCAAACTGATGGCGAGCCAGACGCAGTGTGGTTGGAAAAGGAATGAGCACGCAGGATTCGAAAGTTCTGGGCAGCGGACGCGGCCGGCGCGCTGACGAAACCGGTTTGGCTTCGTGGCCGTCTCGAAGCGCGCCGCTAAGCGCAACGGAAGACGTGAGGGAAAGACTATTTCAGCGGGATGCCGAAACCTCCACGCGAGAACCGTTTGCTACTCGACCATGAACTGGAACCGCAAAGACTTGCTCGGCCTGCGCGAACTATCCGCGGACGAGATCAATTTCATTCTCGAAACAACGGATGCGTTCAAGCAAGTTGGCACGCGCGAGATCAAGAAGGTGCCGGCGCTGCGCGGCAAAACGCTGGTGAATTTCTTTGTCGAGCCGAGCACGCGCACGCGCACCTCGTTTGAGCTTGCCGCCTTTCGCTTGAGCGCCGATGTTATCAACCTCTCTGCCTCGACCTCGAGCCTGGCGAAGGGCGAAACGCTCAAAGACACCGCTCGCAACCTTGAAGCGCTGCACGCTGATATTCTCGTACTGCGACACAGTTCGGCGGGCGCACCGCAGTTTCTCGCGCAAAGATTGAAGGCGAGCGTGATCAACGCCGGCGATGGCGCGCATGAGCACCCCACGCAAGCGCTTCTCGACCTTTACACGATTCGCGAGAAGCGTGGAAAAATTGCCGGTCTGCACGTAGCGATTGTCGGCGATATTCTGTTCAGTCGTGTCGCCAGATCGAACATTTTTGGCCTCGTCAAACTCGGCGCGCGCGTCACGTTGGTCGGGCCAACCACCCTGGTGCCGCGCGAATTTGAAAAGCTCGGCGTCGCCGTTTCCCACGAGATCGACAATGTTCTGCCCGGCGCCGACGTGGTGAATCTCTTGCGGATTCAACACGAACGTCAGCGCAAAGAATATTTTCCCGGGCTCAGCGAATACACCGCGCTCTTCGGCCTAACGAAAGAGCGGGCAAAACTTTTGAAACCGGATTGCCTGATCATGCATCCGGGGCCGATCAATCGCGGCGTCGAGATCGACAGCGAAGTGGCTGACGGCACACAAAGCGTCATTCTTGACCAAGTCACCAACGGCCTCGCCGTCCGCATGGCCGTTCTTTATCTCTGTGGAGGAATTTCGACATGACCGGGCGTCGGGAGCGCATGAGCGCGACAATCATTCGGAGCGGCCGCGTGATCGATCCGGCAAACAACCGCAACGAGATTGTCGATCTCGCCATTGTCGATGGACGAATCGCAGAGCGGTCAGAGGTCAGAGGTCAGAAGTCAGAGGCCGAGGAGATCGACGCGAGCGGATTGATCGTTGCTCCCGGTTTGATCGACGTGCACGTGCATCTGCGCGAGCCCGGATTCGGTCACAAGGAAACAATGGAGTCGGGCGCGCGGGCGGCGGCAACGGGTGGATTCACCACGATTGTTTGCATGCCGAATACATCGCCGGTTGCAGACAGTCCTGCGACAATCGCATGGATCAAGGATCGCGCGACGGAAACAGCCTGCGTGAACGTGTTGCCGACCGGCGCGATCTCAAAAAATATCGCGGGAGAAGAACTGGCGCCGATTGGCTCACTGGCGCAAGCGGGCGTAGTCGCGATCACGGATGACGGTCGTTGCATTCAAAACCATGAGCTGATGCGACGCGCGGTGGAGTACGCGCGGATGGTTGGGTTGCCGGTGCTCGATCATTGCCAGGAATACAACCTGGTCGGCAACGGCGTGATGCACGAAGGTTACTGGAGCACGCTGCTCGGGTTGCCCGGCTGGCCGGCCGCGGGCGAGGAAGCGATCGTGATGCGCGACATTTTGCTCGCGGAACTTTGCGATCATCACATTCATTGCCAGCACGTCACTTCGGCCGGAAGCGTGCGACTGATTCGCGATGCGCGCGCGCGAGGAATCAAAATCAGCGGCGAGGTTTGTCCGCACCACATCGCGTTGACGGACGAGACGATCCAGAATTTCGACACGAATTACAAAATGAATCCGCCGTTGCGCGCGCAGGCGGATGTCGAGGCGCTACTGGGAGGAATCGGCGACGGCACGCTGTCGATCCTGGCTAGCGATCACGCGCCGCACGCGGATTTCGAAAAGGAGGTTGAGTTCGATGCCGCGCCGTTTGGTATCATCGGATTGGAGACTGAGCTCGGATTGTTTCTTGATCTCCTCGTGCACAAGCATCGGAACATCGACATTGTGCGTTTGATCGAGATGTACACGCTGGAACCGGCGAAACTATTGGGACTCGGAGCGGGAACTTTGTCGGTTGGCGCACCGGCCGACATAACTCTGATCGATCCGGATTTGGAATGGACGGTCAAGATCGACAAGTTCGAATCGGCATCGCGCAATTCGCCGTTCGATGGCTGGAAGCTAAAAGGGCGCGCGGTGCGGACAATCGTTGTGGGAAAGACCGTTTGGAAACTGTAGTGGCAGCCGTGACCGTCGGACGAATTAATGCGACGCTCACAGAGCGCCGCTACAGAAGATTAGCCGGAATATCCGCCGCTGATGTAATTCTCCAGATGCGCGATGGCCGCGCTTTGGCAAGAGATCACGTGCTTGACCAAGTCGCCAATGGAAATCACGCCGACGACTTTCTCTCCATCAAGAACCGGCAAATGACGGAAGCGTTTGTCGGTCATGACGCGTAAACATTCTTCCACGCCTTCGTTTGGGCGGATGACGGTCAAGTTTGTCGACATAATTTCGGAGACGTTCGTATCGGCGGATCTTTTTCCGCGCAACATGACTTTTCTCGTATAATCGCGCTCGGAAAGCATACCGACGAGTTTTTCGTCCTTCATGACGAGAAGTGCGCCGACGTTCTTTTCATCCATCATCGCGACCGCGTCATGGACGGTGGTCTCCGGCGAAACCGAAAAAATCTCGGCGCTTTTTTGGCTCAGGATCGCGCTGATATTTCCACTTACATCCATGGATCGACAACTACCAGCTCAGTCTCTGGAAAACTGAGGAAAACCTAGAATAAACAACGCGCCGTATCGATGCAAAACAATTTTCCGGAGCGTGGGCCGTCTCGGCGGCATTGTTGATCTCAGGAGGAGGGGCGCCCATTGGCCGCACAGGTGCGCTAAATGGACGGATTCGTCCCATGACGAACTGGAAGCCTGTGCTCCGGGCTACCGCGCGAATTTTTCTTCGATCAACTTTCGAAGATGATCTGCCAGAACACGTTCGTCGAGCCGCTCGATGACTTCGTTCAGGAAACCGCTTACTAACAATTGTCGGGCAACTGCAGGCGGGATGCCGCGCGCCTGGAGATAGAACATCTCGTCGGCATCGATTTGACCAGAAGTGGCGCCGTGGGTGCACTTCACGTTGTCGGCGAGAATTTCGAGCCCGGGCATCGAGTTGGCTTCGGCGTCATCGCTGAGAAGAAGATTGCGCACTTTCTGGTAGGCATCAGTGAAATGCGCGCGCGGCTCGACGCGGATAAGGCCGCCGAAAATGCTTCGGGCGCGATCGTTGAGAGCGTTTTTGTAAAGGAGATCGCTGGTGGTATGCGGAGAGGCGTGGTCCTGGAGCGTGCGGGCATCGAATTCTTGAATTCCATCAGCGATGGAGACGGCGAGCAAATCGCTCCGTGCGCCTTCACCCGTGAGACGGCTAAGGCTTTCAAAACGCGAATAGCGGCTGCCGAGATGCAGATTCAAACTTTTAACGGATGCTTCGTGCTCTACTTTGGTGGAATTGATTTGCAGGGCGAGAACGTTATCCCCCCAATTCTGCGCGCACACGTAAGTGACTTTGGCGCCCGGACCCGCAATCAGGTCGTTCACTCCGCAAGCGAAGCCGGGCGCTGGCCGATCTACGGAGTGGAAATGCTCGATTACTGTCACTTTAGCAAGTTCGTCGGTGACGAGGAGCAGGTGTGGAAACACGGCGGCATTTTCGCCAGTCAACCAATGAAAAATTTCAACCGGTAATTCGATCTCAACGCCGCGCGGAACGTAAAGAAATGTTCCTGAGGAAACCAGCGCTTGATGCAGCGCAGCGAACTTGGCGGACCCGAGCGTCGCCGGTTGCGACATGAAATGTTTCCGGAATAAATCGGCGTGTTCGACCATGGCACGCTCGAGTGGTTGAAAAATGACGCCTCGTTGTCGCAGTTGATCGGAGATTGCATCGCGATGAACAAGCTCATCGCCGGCAAAGATCAAGCGCCCGGCGACTTCATCGAGTCCGCGAGATTGATCGAGAATCTCGGCACGGTCGTCATCGGACAGTGTTCCGCCGAACTTAAACGGAGTTAGATCGAGAAGATCAACATTGGCAAATCGCCACGCTTGATCTTTCCGAGTCGGCTCGGGAAGCGATTCGAATTGTTTCCAGGCTGCGCGCTTCTGGTCGTAAAGCCAATCCGGAAAACCGCGCGAATCCACCGGGCCGGAAAGGATCGATCCGGCTTGCCTTACTTCGTCGTGGGCGACTAACGACATGTCGATTTTAGACACGAACGGCGGTCTTGAGACCGCCGCTCTTTGGTTTTCCTAGGCGGAAAAAGTTATCCGACCGAACCTTCCATCTCGAGCTCGATCAGGCGCTTGAGCTCGACGCTGTATTCCATCGGGAATTGGCGGACAAGATCGTTGACGAATCCGTTGACGCTCAAGCTCATGGCTTGCGCTTCGCTCAAACCGCGCTGTTGCATGTAAAAAATCTGTTCCGCGCTCACCTGGCTGACGCTCGCTTCGTGTTGCACGGCGTTTCCGGTGCCGCGGACGGTGATGGTGGGATAAGTGTCAGTGCGCGAGGTGGCGTTGATGAGGAGCGCGTCGCACTCGGTGTTGTTTTTGCAATGTTTGAGATGCTTGGGAACGTTAACGAGCCCGCGATAGGTAGCGCGGCCGGTGCCGATGGAGATCGATTTGGAAATGATGTTGCTGGTGGTCTCATCGGCGGCGTGAATCATCTTCGCGCCGGTGTCTTGATGCTGGCCGTCGTTCGCGAGTGCGATGGACAGCACTTCGCCACGTGCTTTGCGTCCTTTCATAATCACGCCGGGATATTTCATGGTGAGACGCGAGCCGATGTTGCAATCGATCCATTTTACCTGGGCGTCTTCGTGGGCGAGGCCCCGTTTCGTCACCAGGTTGAAAACATTCGCCGACCAGTTCTGGACGGTGATGTATTGAATCTTCGCGCCTTTGAGCGCGACCAGCTCGACCACTGCGCTGTGCAATGTGGTGGTGTTGAATTTCGGCGCCGTGCAACCTTCCATGTAAGTTACCTCTGAGCCTTCGTCGGCGATGATGAGGGTGCGCTCGAATTGGCCGAAATTTTCCGCGTTGATCCGGAAGTAGGCCTGGAGCGGATGCTTCACTTTCACGCCGGGCGGCACGTAAATGAAAGAGCCGCCGCTGAAAACGGCGCTGTTGAGCGCGCTAAATTTGTTGTCGCCAATCGGAATAACCTTGCCGAACCATTTCCGGAAAATTTCGGGATGATTTTTCAGTCCCTCAGTCGATCCAACAAAGATGACGCCTTGTTCGCCGACGGCTTTCTTGATGTTGGAGTAAACCGCCTCACTGTCGAACTGCGCTTCCACACCGGCGAGAAATTTTCGCTCCTGTTCCGGAATGCCGAGCCGCTCGAATGTGCGCTTGATATCCTCCGGCACCTCGTCCCAACTGCGTTTCGCTCCCGTGCCGGGCGCGAGGTAATAACGGATTTTGTCGAAATCGATTGCTTCGAGATCTTTGCTCGCCCAATGCGTCGGCAACGGTTTTTCGAGAAATGTTTTGAGCCCGCGGAGACGAAATTCGCGGACCCAATCCGGATCTTCTTTGACCTCGGAGATGTAATGGATCGTTTTCTCACTTAATCCGGCGCCAGCGTCGCGCACATGCACCTCCGGATAAGCGAAATCGCCGACGCTGCGATCGATCTGGACGGCTGAGGTCGTTTCTTTCATAGCAAATTCTTCTCTCTATACACTGACCGGCTCCTCCGCGTAATCTCTCACCCAATCGTAGCCTCGTTCCTCGAGGTCGAGGGCCAGTTGTTTATCGCCGCTACGCACGATCCGGCCTTGCACCATGACGTGTACGTAGTCGGGGATAATGTAATTCAACAGTCGCTGGTAATGCGTAATTAACAATATCCCGATTTCCGGGCCGCGCAACGAGTTGACACCGTGTGCCACCGTCTTGAGCGCGTCGATATCAAGCCCGCTGTCAGTTTCATCGAGAATTGCATACTTCGGCTCGAGCATGGCCAATTGCAGAATTTCGCTTCGCTTTTTCTCGCCGCCGGAAAAACCCTCGTTGACCGATCGCGACGTAAAAGAGCGCTCCATGCGGAGCAGGTCCATTTTCTCGTACAACTTCGCGTAATAATCGGTCGCCTCCAGTTCTTCGCCCTCGGGCAAGCGCGACTGCATCGCCGCCCGGAGGAAATTTGCGATGGTCACGCCGGGGATTTCGCTTGGATATTGGAAAGCCATGAAGAGGCCTTTGCGCGCGCGTTCGTCGGGCTCGAGCTCGAGAAGATTTTCGCCATCCATCATTACTTTGCCCTTGATCACGTGGTAGTCAGGATGACCGGCGAGCACCTTTGCCAGCGTGCTCTTGCCGGAGCCATTCGGCCCCATGATGGCGTGCACTTCACCGCGCGGCACAGTCAGGCTGAGCCGGCGGACAATCTCCTGGTCCGCGATTGCGACGTGCAGGTTTTCTACGATCAGCGCCTTCATCATCGGAGAGCAGAAATATAGCTGATTTCGCCTTCTTCGCGAATGGTGATTCACGAAAAGCTAGTTCTGCCGGACAACCTTCCCGCCTTTGCGCCTATCTGGGCCGAATTCCCGCGCCAGTTAGGTTCCCTTTTTTCCCAATTACGGCAAGAAACGGCACTCCGTCTGCTGAGGGAGAACCGGATGAAAATGATGGCAACTCGGGAGGATGTGTTTGGCCAGCGGTCGAACCATCGCGCCCGCTCATGAGCTCGGAAGCCGCAGCTGGACCGCCGACTCGGCCGCCGGACTCACTCGCTAAAGCGGCGAGCGAACTCAACAACCTTTTGCAGATTATCTCAGGCACCTCCTCGTTGATCGAGGATACCTGGAAAGGCAGCGCTGGTTCGGAAAAATATCTCGCCATGTTGCGCAACAGCATTGAGCGCGCAGAAAAAGTGGCCGCCGAGCTGGTTAAGCAAGCGGGCGGACCCGACGAGAGAATGCTCATGCGTCCGGATCTGGCGGCGTTTGCGAAGACGAAAAGCGCGCCCCCCTCCAGCGCGACACCACAGTCTGTCCTTGTTGTGGACGACGAAAAAATGGCGTTGACGCTGGTCAAACGAATCCTGACGGAAGCAGGGTATGACGTTGCCACCGCGCAATCGGGGTTCGAATGTCTTGATCTTTTCCGCGTTAAGCCAGGTGCTTACGATCTCGTTCTTCTCGATCTGAGCATGCCTTTTATGGACGGGGAAGAGACGTTCCGGCGGTTGCGCGAAATTCGCTCGGATGTGCCGGTGGTTCTGTGCGTTGGTTTCATTGAGCAAGAGAAACTGGACCGGTTAGTGACCGCCGGGCTTGCCGGTTTCCTGCGCAAACCACTCGCGCCGGATGAGATCGTCAGTCATGTCCGGCTGACTCTGCAGAGCCTGAAGTATTCGCGTGACAATGCGGTCCCGGGCAACATCCCAGCCGCGGTGTAACGGCCTCCGTCCGATCACGCCACAATCTCGGAGAATAATCGCGCGGATTGTTTCGCGGCAATTTTCAATTTGCAAATTGCGATTTGCAAATTGCGATTTAAGTCTTGCTCCGGCGATTAGATCGAGGATTGCAAATCGGCATTCGCCGACTGAAAATCGAGAATCTCTTTACCCCGTGGTGTAACGGTAACACAGCGCCCTTTGGAGGCGTTATTCTTGGTTCGAATCCAAGCGGGGTAGCCATCCCGCCGAGGCGAGGCTGCACTTGCCGCGGCTTGAATTGAGGTGAATGATTCAGAACCGGCGTTGCCAGGGCCACGGCGCGACTTATGGAACGGACAACTTTTGCCGAGCACTACCGCCTCTGCGGGAAAGGCGATGGTGCCGCCCGAGAATTCGGCCGAACCGGCAGCGCGATTATTTACAAGGCCAAAGACATCCGATCCGGTGAACCAGTGACCCTGGAGCTCATTCCGATCTCGAGCGTGGATCCGGTGGCGCGGGAACGGTTCGAGGAGCAAGCGCGCGCCGCCCAGTTGCTCGATCACATCAACATCGCAAAAGTCTGTGCTTTCGTAGTCGAAGACGATCACTTCGTCCTCGTCTCGGAATATCTAGAGGGCGAGACGGCGGACTCTTGGATCGCAGAGGACGGCCCGATGGGGCTTGATGCGGTTCTGCGAATCGCCCTCCAAGTAGTCAGCGCGTTGGGTGCCGCTAGCTTTCACGGGCTTACGCATCCTGCCATTTGGCCGTCCAACCTCGTGATCGTCCCCGGACCAACCGCGGAGGGCGGTTGGCCATTCGTCAAGCTAGTCAACTTCGCCTCGAACGGATTCAAACCCGCCTCTCACGGTGGCGAGACGCGCGAAGCGCAGTTCGCCAGTCCTGAGCAGTTGCAGCGTGGGATAGTCGATTTTCGGTCGGAGATTTATTCTCTCGGCGCCACAATGTGCTTCCTGCTAACTGGCGCCGCCCCTTCGGCCGGAACGATTCCTCTGCAACAGCTTAGCCGGTTTCCAAAGAGAGTGCGGACTTTGCTTGCACAGATGTTGCGCAACAATCCGGATGAACGCCCCCAAGACCCAGTCGGGTTTGCGGAAGAGATTCGCGACTGCCTGTCGAGTGTTGAACGGCGACAAGCGCTTGCTCGCAGGTTTGGCATTCCTCTCGTTTCGATAATTCCGAGAACGAGCGAGCGCCCGCGGGTTTGGGTGTCGCGAAGAGCGTTGGCGCTTGCGGTTCTGGCGCTCATGTTGGCAGCGCTTGCCGCAATTCTGTTGCCGGAGCCTATCCGAACCGTCTTGCACAGAAATCGTACGATCAAGACGATCGGCGTTCCGATAGGCGTGCCGGAAGCTTCGAGTTCGACGGATCCGGCGCTTGCCCAAGCGACTGCGCCCATTCCTAATCAGTCTCCGGTGACTTTCTCGCCCGTCGTCGTCAATGCGAAACGCAACGCAACGCCAACTGTGCAGGCGTCGCCGGCATCAGGTCCCGTGATTGCGACTGTCCCGAACGCGGGGCCACCCGGGGAAGGTCCTGAAAATCGGTCGCCAGAGCAAGCGGGTTCATTTACACAGCAAAAGCTCCCGATGCAAAATCCGAATGTTGACGCCAAAGGCGCATCCGGAGACGCGAGCGAGTCGCCGGCAAAGAATGAGGAGCAGGCGAGTTTATCGAACACCACGGCCTCGAAGGATCGCGGCAAAGCGCAAACGGTTGCTTCCGCAACAAAGCGCCGCTCATCCACTATACCGAAACAAGGACGCATCGGACCGGAGCGGCCTAACGAGTCGGAGAGATTCGGGCGACCGTTGCGTGCAGGTTCAGTCCGTGCCGCGTTTCTGGGCCTGACACCTGACGGGAGCTGGATTTTGCGTTTACCGTCAGGCCGCATTGCAATTATGGCCCCGCCCGACCAGTCTTTCGAATCTCGCCACCGCCGTGTGCGCCGCGTTCCGGTCGAGAGGCAGAGAAGTCTGGTGCCGCCACCATATTTACCGATGTTTCCGCCGGACGCGTAGCGCCGGGTCAATGGATCACGGAGTTGGCGTAGCGAGTGGAGAAGTGGTCGGAATGAGGGGCGGGCTCTGTACCGGAGCTGGACTCTCAAACGGGGTCGGGCTCAGACTCGGGAGTGGGAACGCGAACGTCGCTGATGGAGAGGCGGAGGGAATTGCCGATGCACCGGGCGAGGGCGACGATGTTGACGTTGGACTCGGGGACAGCGCCGGGCTTGGCGTGGGAGTAGGAGTCGGTGGCGGGGGTATGATGTTTGGCCAGTGATGCAGCGGCACAGTCGTCCCGCCAATTTCGTCCACTAACTTTTGGCAACGTGCCTGGATTTTATCCAAATCAGGCGGACCAAATGGTGCGTCGGCGGTTCCGGAAAAAATCAAATACGTGACTTTGAGATCGCTCACCGGCCGGTTATATGGCGTGGCGAGCGGGTTGATTTCTTTTGCGATGCGCAGGGATGCTTCGCCCACTTTGTCGTTCGGTCCGATATCGCCCACAATTGCCGGGTAAACCACCCCGGCGAAGACGACCACTGCGTAATCTCCCACTTTGGCGCCGTCATGCCCCCGCGCAAAAGCACCTGGAACCACGATGTACGGATCGGTCGCGCCGATGAGGAAACTGAATTTATTGAGCGTTGTCACTTGATCGCGCAATTGAGTGAGCCCGGTGCGCAACTCACGTTTACGTTCGGGAGTAGTTGCCTTGAGGGCATACTCAGCTTCCGCGCGTTTCACGCGATCCTCGACCGCAGCGAGATAAGGATTCGGCGCGGGCGTTTTTTTTAGCCAGCGATAGCTCGTGAATGGTTTGAAATTCGCCGTGGCGCCATTTCCGATCGGCATGCGATCGGCGTCTGAGCCATCTGCATCGACATCCATGTCGGCCTGGAGCAAGAGCGCCTTGCGATGACTCCGCGGGTGCTGCAATTGCAGCACGGTCTGGCAATCGTAGAAATTGTGCCGCGAGAGCAATTGATCGAGTCGCGCGAGATTTTCACGTAAGACTTTCACCTTTGTCCCGTAAAGCTCGGCGAACAGCGGCGACACGGCATCGGGCGTAAGCATCGCCGCCAATCCCGGTAACAGAACCGGCAATTCTGGGCTCACTTTGGCCAGCTCTTCAATGGTCTTGTTAGGCGACGGCAGGCGCGCCTGCAATTTTAGATCGACAACGTAACTTTGCGGATCGACTCGCTCGGTCGTCGCGTCGGCGCCTGGAGGAGTTTCTACCGTGGCGTGAAGCGTGATGCCGTTAAATAACTTGGCAATGTCGAGCCTGCCGCTGATCACCGGCGGCCGGCTCGGGACCGGTTCGGGTGAGGGCGTTGCGGTCGCTTCCGCCGGTGCAAAACGCTGCAACCGTTCCAGCGAAATCCAGCGATAAACAATCACGACTAAAATCGCGACTGTCATGAGCAACACCAGCAGCAGCCACGTACGTACGCGAACTCTTTGCACGCGCCGTTACTTTTTCACCCAAGCCACGATCGCTAGGATGATGCCGATGACGCTCAAGATCGACATCATTCCCGCTGGCATCGCTTTACCAGTGCGGAGAAATTTGGGAATGAATTGCGCAGCCAGGAGAAGAGATATGACCAAACCAGTCGCGAGCCCAGCGGCGCGATGCTCGGGGAGAAGCGAAGCAGCGATGAGCAATAAGACTCCGCTGATCGATCCGGCGATGATCGAGGGCAGACTGCCGGCTTTCACGTAGCCAACAATGCCTCCAGCAATCGTCAGAATCCCAAAGATGATGAAATAAACTTTGGCCGGTCCCATATGCGCGCTTACTCAGTGATGATTTTGTCTGCCCTAATAGAAAAGCCGATGATTGCCACGACAACGACGACTAGGACCAAAAAGTAATGACGCCTGTTATCCATTTCATCTCATTCTCCTCACTCTCGATTCTCTTTTCTGATGACCAGTTCCAGGCCGGACCAAACATCGTCCACAGCACAGACCTTGATGTCAACAAGTCCGAGCGGGAGCGCCACCTCTCTTATGGTGTCTTCGGTGATGTCGGTCGGGACTTTCGATGATTTCTTGGGCCATGATACCCAAATCATCCCGTCCGGCTTCATTCTTTTCAGACATGTGCGCAGGGCTTGCGACAGCTTCTCTTTTTTCGTCGAAAATATATGGACTATATCGGTATGGCTCGTGATTTGCGGCGCTACCTGCACCCCCGCGGGAAGGGGGGCCACGAGGTGCAGGTAATTTTCAGGGGCGTTCAACAGGAACATCCGGCTGCCCTCCTTAATTCCGAGTTTCTTTGCAAGCGGTGTTCCAGAGTAACCGGCCATTTTTCTGGCTCCTTTGAGGTCCTAACGAGAATGGAGTCGCAGAGACGCGGGCGACAACTCAGCCATGCTTATGCGACATTCGCCTCCACGCCGTTTTTCTTAGCGATCAGTGTTGTACGCGGGTTGCTCGGGCGCTTTCATGATTCGATCCGCCCACAATTTTCCTGCACGGCCTCGCCGATTTTCGGTGACACTCGGTGGGACGAACGGGTTTAACGCGAATTTTGCGTTCTGCATCGCCCTGATGCTTATTTTGTTACTAGCCGGTCTACCAAAACAGCACAATCAGAGAGAACCGCCCCGAAGTTGCTCGGAATTTCACGCCTTCAGAATATATCCGGCCCGACTTTAATTAACCGTTATCGTCACGGCCGGGGAGGGAATGCCGTTGGCCACTACCACAAGGGAACTGGTTCCGGTCTCCATTCCCGCGGGGACGTCGAAGTTGGTGGAAACGATGGCATTGCCGGTGGCGACAGCCATGGTGCTATGGCCATGCGTTTTCGCGTAGAAAACGTGACCGCTGGATTGATTCGTGATCCGTACCAAGGGGTAGTTCGTCGCGGTTTCTAACTCGTCACCAAACGCGGCCGCTTGCGACAAGCCATTGAACTGTCTGCCGAAGATTTGGTAAGTGGAGCCGCGCACGACGGTCGCTGGATAGGTCGTGATGGTCGGGGCCCACGAAGGCGAATATGTGATGTTGGATGGGGTGTAAAGGCTGGCGTTGCCGTTTGCGACGAGCACCTGACCAGTGGGCAGCACGATCAATGCACCTGCGGCAATTAGGGTGGGCGTGAAGTTTACGCCATCGAACTCATAAAGTCTTCCCGAGTTGCCCTCGACCAGCACGTTACCGTTAGGCAGCAGCACAGCAAAGGAATCGCCCGCGTTATCGCCGTTGGGAAAGTCGGGGCCGGGAGTCCAGATGCCGGGATCGGTGGGAATTACCGGCGGGGTATAAATAGCGGTGTGTCCGGGGCCAGCGGTCGAGTAGGAGCCGGTGGCAAAGACTGTACCGTTGGGACGGAGAATAGCGGGGCCGATCTCCCCTGGCGGGAAATAACAATACTGGCCGTGGTCTCCATAAGGCAGGCAGCCGAATGGGGAAGGTGAATGCAAGTCCACAATTGTGCTGCCGGCGCTCACCCACGACTGGTTCTTAAAGGCGCTCGCCCCGGCATAGATAAACTTCTCGGAGTGCGGAGCGGAGTGCACGTCGCAGGTCAAGACCGTCCCGTCTGGCAGAAGAGTCCAGCCTTCTTCGGCGTTGAAATCCATCTTGCCCGCGGGGCCTGAAAGACCGGAACCTAGCGCCGTCCAGGTAAGCGTGGCCGGATCTAACACCGCCACGCGCATATCAAGCTTGTTTCCAACCAAAAACTTGCCATCCGGCATCACGGCAGACGGTGAGTCTCCGATAAAATTCCAGCCCGTCGGGGGCTGCAGCGAGGTCCATGTATTTGCTACCGGATCGTAAATCGCACCCAGGTTCGTCAGCGTAAAGCTGCCGAAATTGTATTCGCCGCCAATAATCACCACACGGCCGTCGGCCAGGACGGACGAAGCAAAATCGTCTGGCGAGTATCCGGAGGGAAGGCTGGCGAGTTGTGACCAGGTTCCATTAAGGTAGCTTCCAGAGCTGTCGGGTGTTAGTTTCGACCAGGTGGCCGAGTTGTTGCCCTGGAACATCACCGTACCATCGGTCAATAGAAAAGGCAGATAGGCGCCATTCGGAGGCTGGTGAACGAGAGTCTGAATCGTCTGGGCGAACGAGACGCTGGTGAACGCGAGCAAAACTGCGGATACGGCAAGAGATAATTTCTTTAGCATAATAGACACCTTTCCTTGGTCTTTTCCCTGTGATGAGTGGTACGGAGACAAAACACGACTCTCAGGCGTGAAACATCGCAACTGTCGGCGGTTTCACGTCATCGAGGTCATCGAGGGAACGAGATTGTTCCTCCGGCAGTCGCGTGTCAATACAAAAATTAGGCAATCTCAGATGTCTGGGCAGCTTTAGGGCACTCGGAAAATGCGGCCCTTTTCACTTGATAATCCCGCTTCACCTCGATATGTTTCCCCTCGCTGCCGAGGGCATTCGGGTCTGTATCTAGTCTTTCTTTTCCTCAGTAAAAGCCACGGCGCCGGTGTCCAAGTTGTAATAAGCACTTGACACAGTAATCGCTCCAGCCTCAACCTCCTTCTTAAGAACAGGTTCAGACGAGCGCAAGCTCTGCACCACATTGTCAGTATTCGCTTTGATAGTGGCTTCCAGGTCGGCGCCGCGAGTAGCCTCCACTGCGGCCCGTATGGCGGCGACGAGCGAATTGATGTGCGCCGGCGCTTCAGCTTTTGAGTCGAGAGTTTCCTTGGCAGCCTGAACCGCACCGCAGCGCTGGTGGCCCAGAACGACTATGAGTTGAGTGCCCAAGTGATCGACCGCATACTCGATGCTGGCGAGGACATGATCGTCGAGGATGTTGCCCGCGACGCGGATGACGAATAAATCGCCCAAACCTTGGTCGAAGAGCACCTCCGGCGAAGTGCGGGAATCGGCGCATCCAAGGACAATTGCGAATGGTCGTTGGCCGGTCGCCAGTTCCGCTCGGCGCTTCGGGTTCTGATGAGGATGCTGGAGCTTACCCGCGATGAAGCGCTGGTTCCCAGCTTTGAGACGCGCCAGAGCGTCTGCCGGGGCGACCTTCGCTGATTGTTCCGGGTGATCTGGGGCGGTAAGTCCAGATTGGCCGGCAAGGAGGACGCTAGCAATAAGCAGCGATCGTATGAAGTAATGTTTGTTCATGGGTGTATCGGTTGATGTGGCTTTACAACAGTGATGTTAATGGCATTGCACGAAGAAGGTCAACGAGAATGGAGCGAGCTGGGAAGCCGCGACATTGATTACATAACCCGAGCGGCGAGGGTGAAAAAGCGGGGGCGCACGAGTCAAAAAGCCTTCGTTATGAAGTTATCCGTATCGGTAAGAGAGCCGGTTCGCGCCGGCAAGATGGCACCGTTACCTTTCTTTGCCTGCGTTAAATTTCGGCGCACGGAGGAGCGAGATCGATAATCCAATGAAAAGCAGAAGGGCCAGCACTCCGTTGATCCTTGAAGCGAGCGTGATCGCGCTTCGTGGATGCGGCACCGCAAAGAGCGGCAGGATAATGAAATTCATGAACAGGTATATTGCGCCACCATAAACCAAACCGCTGAGAACAGGCCGCCGGCTTAGGATCGCAAGCCTGCGGCTTGCCGCATAAAACACACCCGTCCAGGTGAGTGCGATCGTGTAATGTATTGCCACGCCCAAAACGACCGATGTCAAGCCTCCGGCCCGGGCGGCCTTCACACCAATCAATCCGCTCGCGATGTATCGAAACACCATCATCGGCGTAATCCCCCGCAATTGGTTGAAGATAAGATTATCTGTGATGTCGAGTGTCCCGGCGAACAAACCGATCCACAGAATCGTCACGAACGATCCGATCTTCCTTGTCATTTGCAATTTCGGCCTAACGAGACCAAGCTCAGCTACCCAGCACCTTGAAAATCATAGCGCGGGTTGAATTCATGAGTCAATTACAAGTGCTGGATTAGCTGTGTCGACGGGTTACGGTGCAGGGGTGACAAGCTCCATAATCGTGACTTCCTGGTCTCCCCATAACTCGCGGTAAAATGTGCACTCCACGACCGATCAGCCAAGTCTGAGATACAAAGCGCCGGAACCAGGAGTGTAAAGATAAAGACGTGGTATGCCAAGTGCCAGCGCCTCCTGAACGACTCGCTCAACAAGGGCAGCTCCTATGCCGCGCCGGCGATGCTCTGGTGCGACGAACACACCGGAGAGCCACGGCGAAAGCTTGGGGCGAATGTCCATGTCATGTTCGACGAGACTGGCGGAGCCGAGCAATTGGTCCCCACCCAACGCAATGAACGTAGTGGGAACCTCGCAATGACCGCAATCACATTCGACCCTCGCAGCGCGATCCTCCACTGTCTCGCCCGGCCGGAGGTGGCCCCATTCGGTATGAAGCCAGCGAGCGACTACGGGTATGAACTCACGACGATCAGCGAGGTATTCGATAGTTACCACGGCGATTCCAACCTAACGAGAAGAAGATCAGGGGAAAGCTATCGTGGCAAGATTGCGGTACCGGACAAGACTCGCCGGGAGCCGGTTAGTACACGCGCGAAGAATTTCGGAGCTCGAGCGATAGTTGGGCATTTTTGCGAGTCAATCAGCTCTTCGGTGGCCAAGCAACTCCATCCAGCTCTTTAGGCAACTGTTTTGGGTCGGCCGGATATAGCAGTTGTTGGTCGAGAGTTTCCCCAGCCTCCAACTCCTTCTCCGGGGCGCCGATAATGAGCCAGAGCACCTCCGTTTCTGTGTCATTGAATACTTAGCGCAACTGTTCCGGTCCAACGAGCACTCCGCCATGCTTTGGGACGGTGAGTGTCTTATCTCCGACACGAATGCGCCCGACGCCTTCGACCACAAAATAGAATTCTTCCATCTTGGGATGCCGGTGGAGTGTGTTAGCGCTCTTGGGTGGAAGCCGCCACAATCTGGCTCCCAAAATCTCGCTCTTTGTTCGCTCTAGAAAATCCGCGTTGGGAATTTTCATCATATTCGACGGCCTCCAAAAGAGGTCTTCCAGTTTGATGAGAAAGTAACCGTCTATTGGCTTCATAATAGACTCCTTCTAAGAAACAGTTGTGATAGTACCCTGTTGGGGAGTGAGTTGGAAGCCAAAAGCGGCGGCTTGTTTGTGAAGGCGGCGGATGAGGTGGTGTTGGTATTTTTCTTCGTAGTAACGTTCACCGGCATCGCGGTACTCCTGGCCGTATTTTAGCATGCGGTAGACGATCCGGGCCAGCTTGTGCGCCACGGCTTTGATGGCCTTTTGCGCATCGAGCCGTGCTTGCAAGCGACGGCCAAAGGCGCCCAGAGCACTTTTGCTTTTGAGGGCCGACTGGGCACAGAGCCGCAGGATGTCGGCGGCGCGGTTATGTCCTTTTGCGGGGTTGGCGGCTTAAAGCTTTTCCGCCGCTGATCCGGCTGGGAGGACAGAGGTTGAGCCAGCTGGTAAAATGCTTTTCGCTTTTCCAACGGGTCATATCGAGGCCGATCTCCGAGAGCAGTGCCTGCACGCTCAAGGCTTCCATCCCATCGATGCGCGTCAAGTCCGCCCCGCAGATGGCGTAGAGATGACGCCTTAGCTCAAAGTCGCCCTGCGCCTTTAATGTTTTCTTTTTCGGTTTTTCGGGCAACGGATGTTGCGCCACATCGATCCGGGCTTGGAACTTGTGCAGTTGCCCTTCGATTTCGCGGTCGCACTGAGCGATCTTGGCTTGGTAGAACTCGTAAAGCTCCAGAGCCTGGCCAAGGGCAAAAAGATGTTCCTTCCGGTAGTCGCCTTCCAAACAACGGGCGATTTGCTCTTTCGACTTCTTCACTCGGTTATCTTTCATCGAAGCCAGCTTCCAAGGGTCACGTTCTCCCGCCAGGATAGAGCGGATGATCGCCAGAGCGGAGAGTCCGGTCAGGTCGCTCAAGACGTGATGCAGGCTCAGGTTCATTTCGGTCAGCGCTTTTTGCATGTGATGAATGTGGGTGCCGGCGGCGCGCACCAGGTTTTCCCGGTGACGCAGGTAGCTGCGCAGCACGCAGACTTTGTCCTCGGGCCGGAAGCTTCCACTCAAGAGTCCGTGGGTGTGGAGCTTTTGCAGCCACTGGCAATCGAGCACATCGGTCTTGCGGCCCGGTAGATTTTTCACATGCCGGGAATTGACCAGGACCACTTCAAACCCGTTGGCCTCCAGGATCTGGTACGGTGCTATCCATTAACTGCCGGTGCTTTCCAGGGCGATCGTGGTGATGCCGCACTCTTTGAGCCAGCGCGCCATCTCGTGCAGCGCGGCGGTGTAACTGCCGAAGGTGCGCACCGCTTCTGCGCTCCGGCCCGGCGGGACCGCGACATACTGCTCGATCGAGCCGATGTCGATGGCCGCGGCGTTGAGGTTGATCGATTCCAAGCCGGGCGGCAGGGCCGTGGCTGCTTTTGCTTTACGTTTTGCTTTTCGTCTCATACTCTCTCTCTGTTAAGGGTTAGTGACGATGCGACCGAGCCCAGTGTCAGGTAAGTATGTTGGAAGTCTTCTAAACGGGATAACTGTCTTGTCGGTGTTAGGACACTTTCAGGATAGCTTCACCAATGCAAGAACCTCTTTGACACTTGGAACCATGCTAACGAACGGGGTAACTTTCCACCATTGATGCTTCGGTCTTGGTTGCTCGGCGCATCGTCACGCCCACTCTGCTGGAACGCCCTGCAAAACCCAAGTTTCTTTCTGTAAGAACCAAGCCGCCCGGCTTGGTGGAAAGCTAACGAGAAAGAGATCAGTACACTCGCGAAGGCTTTCGCAGCTTCAAGCGTTTGTTAGACATTGGGCTTGCTCCGCAACTTGCGCTCAAGTTTGTCGAGCGGGGAGAAGATGAGACACGCCAGCTCCGTGTGCTTTCCAAAGAAGAGCCCGGGGATCGCCATCACTTCGCAACCGGGAGCGGCGCGCACGCCCGCAACCACCAAAGAGACACCGAGGAAGGTAACCGCCGCGAGCTGACCCTTTCCGCGGCCAAGAATCGGTAACCGGGATGCACCGGCAAGGTACAGCGCGACGAGCAACCCCGCCGTCACGACGGTCCCGAGGCACGGGCCCAAGGCAACGACGCGTCGCGATACAACAATATGAATTAGGCCGTAGACGCCGATCAACCCAAGCACCAGCAGTATCGACCCCACCGCAACTCGTGCCGGGACTCGGAAGTAAACAGGCGCCACATAAACGATTAACACGAGGCCGAGCAGGATGCGGAGGCCACGCCCCACCGGCGGGGCGTGGCGAGGTTGTTGGAGTAACGCCTGAGAATCGATGGAGTTTTTAGTCACCTTTGTATAGCCTTGCCGCGCTATCTAACGAGAATGGAGTGAGCTGGGAGGCCGCGACATAGATACTCCTAGAGCTCAAAATATAGCCGGTAGTGGTCCGCGCAGCATGGGTTAAAAGCCGCCCGGCATCGAGGACAGGAATTTCCGCAGCCAAGGTATTCGGCGATCGACAGAGTCTTCTGACACTTGCCGCAGAATATCGCGTGAGTCTCGCGTTCGTCTTTGCCCCAAACCACCGGTGTGTGGCCAGCCAGCTCCTCGTGGCAATGGATGCAGGCATAAAAAGTATCGCAGCACTTGAATTTCACAGCCACAACATCGCGATGAGAGTGGTAGTGCGCACACTGAGTCCGCTTATTGACGCTGGAGCCGCGCACCACCATCTAACGATAACAAGATGAGCGACGGCTTCCGAGAGCGAGCGCCAATCCAAGTGGAAGGGTTTTAATCATCGGAAAACGTCATCGCGTAGCGGGTAGCCGTTCGCTGCGTCGGCTGGCTAGGCGGAGTATTGGGCAATGCGCGTCTTCACAAGCTTTTTCACCAGTCCGGCTGGAAGCGGTTTTTCGGCGGGAAAGCGAATCGTGCCTTTAGCAAGATCATATCCCGCAAGCTCGTCCTCGTATGCCCTAATGGGATGAGCACCGGGATAAAAGGCGCAATGGTTCTTCGCAGCGCCGAACGAGACCAGCAGCCTCGACCCAAGGCGGTAGCTTGGGATATCGTAGCTGATGCACTCTTCGGCGGCAGGCGCCGCGGCTTTGATGTCTCGACGAAGCTTCTCAAGCGCGGCTCGCTGCGTGGCGCTCACGCGTGCAAGGTAGTCATCAATGGTCTTCGGCTTGGCAGGCATGATTTCTTTGTGTGCGAATCGCCGCTGAATCACAAGTAAATTCTCCACCTAACGAGATGGAGCTGAGCCACCGCTGGCGGCAGCGAGCTTTGTTTTACCCTCAACTATTATCTCTCAACCCTCAACTTTCTTAGTACTTCGGTCAGCGGTTGGCTGGAACCTGGTTAGGTGGCGTTCCGTCTCTCGCCGCGATCTCTTTGCACCTCGTAACGGAGCTCCACCATGCCGTTCTTGTAGGCTTTGACCTCCGCGAGATGGAGCGCGATGTCTCTATCGAGCCTCTCGAAGAATGGGATCCCATCACCAATCAAGATTGGCAGGATCGAATAACGAACTTCGTCGGCTAGCCCGAGACGAAGGCATTCCCCGGAAACTACACCGCCTCCAACAAACCAGATGGTACGGAACGTGGGCCGTAGGCGCCCGTTCACGAACTGCGCGAGATCGCCTGAGTGGAACTCGACGGTATCCCGGGTCCGCGGCAGTTCGCGACTAGTGAGGACGAAGGTGGGTTTGTCGCCGTACGACCACCCCAACCCCTGGGCTTCAAAACGAAGCGCGGTCTCATAGGTTCGCGATCCCATGACGTAGCAGTCGATCGTCTTAAGGAAGGCCTCCACGAACCCTGGGTCCATGGTATCCCCGCCTACGAATTCGTCTGAGGTCTCGAGCCAATCGACGCGTCCGTCCTTTCGAGCGATGAAGCCGTCGAGGCTCGCCGCCATGTGAATCGTTACGCGAGAATCCGTGTTTGCCATAATGTCGTCCTGTCGTCGAGTATCATAGCTCGCAGCACTGCTCGGTGCCACCGCCCCTTGAGTCCACCTAACGAAACGCAAGATCAGCCACCGCTCACGGGAGGGAGCATTGCTAAACTCTCAACTATCAACCCTCAACCCTCAACTTTCTTAGTACAACGGCCAGCGGTTGGCTGGAGCGCTTAGATGACATGTAAGGGGCGCGGGCGAGTCGCTAAACTCACCCGCGCTATGCAATATCTAACTAACACAGAGTTGTCCTCACACGAGGAAACCCGCCGCCAGTTTAATGGCAGCAAAGCAGTCATCAAGCTTGGGATTGATGCGCACCAGGAATTTTATGTGGTGGTGATGCAGGAGGGCGGGAGCAATCCCAAGCCGCCGCAACGTTTTGCGAAGAAAGCGTTTTTGTACTGGGCGGCCAAGCTCAAAGGCCGGAGCGAGCAAGTCCACGCGGTTTATGAGGCGTGCGGGTTCGGTTTCGCATTGCAGAGAAAGCTGAGCGCCCTCGGAATCAATTGCCATGTGGTCTGTTCGCAAAAGTTGGATGAGCAAAACAAGCGGGTCAAGACCGACGGGCTCGATGCCAAGGCGCTGTGCTTGCGACTGGATCGCTTCGTCGAAGGGAACAAAGAGGCGCTAGCGGGGGTGCGCGTGCCGAGTGAAAAAGAAGAGCAGTTGCGCGCCATCCACCGGCAGCGCGAGCAATTGGTCAAAGCGCGCAAACGCTTGGAAGCGCAAGGCCGCAGTTTGATGGTCAATCATGGGCTTGAGCCGGTAACGAGCTGGTGGAAGGGGCGCAGTTTTGCCGCATTGCCAGTGCCTGCATGGATGAAAGAACTGCTCGGCAACAGTCAACCGATCCTGGTGGCGCTGCAAGAAAAGATCCGGGCCCTGACCGTGCAACTCCAGAGTGCGGCCGATCCGCAGCAACCGCGCAGACTGGGGGCGCTCACGAGCGTGGTGATCGATCGCGAGATTGGCAACTGGGAGCGGTTTAACAATCGACGCCAGGTGGGCAGTTACACCGGTCTGTGTCCCGGGGAGTACAGTAGCGGCAATACGCGGCTGCAAAGCTGCGTGACCAGACACGGCAACCCGCGCTTGCGAGCGGCACTGGTGGAACTGGCCTGGCGCCTGGTCCGCTTCCAGCCCAATTACAAACCGGTCCTGAAATGGAGAGAAACGCTGTGCAAAGGAGCGTTGGCCACCGGCGCGGCCCGTAAAGCGATCGTGGCGGTGGCGCGCCAGCTGGCCGTCGATCTATGGCGTATCCGCACCGGCCGGGTCACACCAGAGCAGTTGGGCTTAAGCATTTAATAATGAGGTTTGAGGGGAACAGAAAGGAAAACCAGCCTAACGAAACGCTAAACAAACTATCAAACCACTTTGGAACGTGCGGCGTGCGCCCGTTGCCTAACCGGAGTCTGGCCCGTGCCTGATTCGTCGCTTAGATTGGGTCGCACGTCCTCGTTCCTCCTCCACCTGATCGCATTGATCATATGGTCCCGCGCCTGCGGGACGGATAGGAGTACGAGCCGCTGGAAAACAAAACCAACGCGCAAACGGAGGAGGAAGCGCTCCAAAAAAACCTCAATCTCGATCAATAAACCTTATGAACTAACAATCCACCTACCGCACTCGCTCGCCACACTCGACAATGTACATAGGGGTTAGGTCTGTTGATGCTGCTGCACAAAAAGCGTTGGTATGCGCTCGCACGCGAATAGCTCGCCATAAGTAAACTCTCCATCCGATAACTGCGCATAAGGAACAAACACGTCCACAGCATCTCCACCCTCGCGCTCCAAAGCGAGTTGAATCGCATCGGTCTTGTCGACTCGTCCCGGTGGGACGACGCGAACGTCGAAGCAAATGCCAGCAGCGCGAATCTTTCCCTCTGACGCTTGGCTGCGAAACTCGTTTGCCATGATGTCGACAAGCTCCTGAGACTTCGGGCGGTCTGAGGAGCCTTTCGCGCCCGTGCTGATGTGGCGTCCGTCTGGTGTAATCGAGCCACCGAATGGGTAGAACTCGCGATGCTCCGCTAGCATGCGCTCCGCAAACGGAAGCAGATCGTTCAATAATGCATCAAGATCGGGATGACGCGGCACGGGTGCGAGACCTAACGAGAAGTGGGCCGAATTATTCGGCAATTAAAGGCGGAATTATTCGGTCTAATTCGCTTGCCTTCGAGGGAACGACTGAATAAAAGCCGAATCATGGCCAAGGTTCTACCGCTCGATCCGAGTTTGGGGAAGCCGAAAAAATGCGCTCGTCGCAGGATGCTTCGGGCGAGCCGCCGAAAGCGATAGCCCAGGTCGCCGCGGCGACTGCTCCCAATCCGAAAAATCCGCGTAATCCGCGGTTAGAAATCAGCTCCCAAAGCGATCTCGGAGCCAAGGGCACGGCCGGCGCTGCATCTAATAGGAGTGATAGCGAAATTAAGTTGCACTGGAGCGTTTGAACGCGGAATCTTCCTGCACATGAGGTTTCGTCTCGCCGGGGGAAGGTCGATAGCGCCGCGCGCGATCGTTGCCGCCGGAATCTTGAGCGCGTTTCTTTGGACGCTCGCGCTGACTGTTTCGCCATCGCTGCATGAGCGGATTCACTCGGATGCCAACCGAGCCGAGCACAGCTGCGCCGTGACCTTGATCGGCTCAGGCAGCTGCAATCATTCCGCCCCTGTGCCGCTGGTCAGTGCGCCCCTTCCCGCCATTCAATTTTCGACGATTCCGGCGCTGCACCCGCTCTGGGTTCCATCGCCATTTCTCGGCGCTCGCATTTTCGAGCACGCGCCACCCGCAAAGTAGAATCACCTGGTGGATCGAGCAGTCCCTTGCTCGATGTTAATTAGGCGGCGAAGCCGCATTTATTTCTAGCATCGTCCGCGGAGCGGCCGATCCACCTGCGCCGCATCCTTCACACGGCTTCACACAATCGTGAACGCCGCAACCATTTTACCACTTTGAAAAACCTATTTCGAAAAAATCTCAATGAAAACACTTCTAATCGCATCAGTCGCGATGCTCTGCGGGGCGAGCATGGCGAGCGCGCAAGACGCTGTCACGGCGTCAGCCAGCCCCGCACCATCCGCGACGGCAACGCCCGGCACTGCGACAGCTGAACAAGTCGTCGTCACCAGCCAGGAACTCGATATCTCGCGCGAGCAAATTGTGCCGAGTCTCGGCGCGACCCGTTACACGGTTGGCCCCGACCGGCTCGATTCGCAGGCGCAGGGCGAGAACGCGCCATTCAATCAAACTATCCTGCGCTTTCCCGGCGTGGCGCAGGATTCGTTCGGCCAGCTGCACGTCCGTGGTGAGCACGCCAACCTGCAATACCGCATCGATGACGTGCTTTTGCCGGAAAGCATTCCCGGCTTCGGCCAGGAACTGGCGACCCGTTTCGCCGATAACATTTCGCTCATGACCGGTGCCCTGCCCGCGCAATTCGGGTTTCGCACAACCGGTGTGATCGACATTCACACAAAAAACGGCGCGGTCTTCACTGGTAGCGAAGCTTCAATCTACGTCGGAAGTTTCGACACGATCATGGAAAGCTTCGAGCGCGGCGGCGTGATCGGGAAGTTTAGCTATTACGTCACGGAAAGTTATCTGCACGATGGCATCGGCGTCGAAAATCCCACGCGCAGCAGCGGCCCGATCCATGACGATACAGATCAATACAAGTTTTTCGGCTATTTCTCCGACATCATCGACGAAACCAGCCGGGTGACGTTGCTTGTCGGCGCCAACCATAGCGATTTCGAAATTCCGAATAATCCTGGTCAGAAGCCGGCCTTCAACGACATGGGAAGATCGACATTCAACTCGGCCAAGCTGGACGAAAACCAATCGGAGGATTCTGAGTACGAGATCCTGACATACCAAAAAAAGGCGGGCGATCTTAATTTCCAGGCATCCATATTTAATCGCTTCAGCTCGATCCTGTTTCGTCCCGACAACGTTGGCGATTTGATTTTTAACGGCGTCGCCTCGCGGGTGGACCGCGACATTCTCTCTAATGGGGTCGAGCTGGATTCGAGTTACAAACTCAACGACGAGTACACGCTTCGTGCCGGTTTCATTTTTACCGAACAACACGCGACCATCGACACCGCGACGCTCGTTTTCCCTGTTGATGCAAACGGTAACCAGACCAGCACAACTCCGCAGAACATCGTCGATAATCACGACAAGTACGGCTACTTCTACGGCTTCTATTTGCAGGATGAATGGAAGCTGTTCGAACAACTCACCATTAATTTCGGTGGCCGGCTCGACTTCGTGAACGCATTCGCGGACGAAAACCAGCTGAGCCCACGCTTCAACGTCGTATACAAGCCATGGGATTCGACCACGCTTCACGCCGGCTACGCTCGCTACTTTACCCCGCCGCCCCTGGAGGCTGTTCCGCAGAGTACCATCGCGAAATTCACAGGCACGACTAACGAATCGGCGATCACAAAGGATTCCGCGGTCACCGCCGAGCGCGCGCATTACTTCGACGCGGGCCTGACGCAGAAGATCATGGAAGGGTTCAATATAGGATTGGACGGTTTCTACAAGAGCTCGCACTCGACGCTGGATGAGGGCCAGTTCGGACAGGCGCTCATTCTTTCCTCGTTCAACTACAAGCGTGGGGAAATTTACGGCGGCGAATTTACCTCCAGTTACGATCACGGGCCGTTTTCCGCCTACGGAAATCTGGCTTACGAATGGGCGCGCGGCACGCAGTGGAGTTCAGCGCAATTCCTCTTCGCGCCAGACGAATTCGCGTTTGTCAAAAATCACTGGATTTTCCTCGATCATGACCAGCGTTTCACCGGGTCGGCCGGTGCTTCGTACACTTGGAACGATTGGAAAATTACCTCCGACTTTCTCTACGGAAACGGCTTGCGCCACGCTTTTGTCAATTCGCGCAAATTGCCAGCCTACGAAACGATCAACCTCAGTTTGCAACGCCGAATCAAAATTACGGACAAGACTTCTGTGGTTGTCCGTTTCGATGTCGTGAATTTGCTCGACAAAATTTACGAGCTGCGCGACGGCAGCGGCATTGGCGTCGGCGCGCCGCAATTCGGCCAGCGCCGCGGGTTTTACGGCACCGTCGCCTACGACTTCTGATGGGTTCGAATCAAATCAGGGTCGGCGCTGAGACAAGGCACCTCGTGTTCGCGGCAATGTTACACTACAGCGCCGGCAGCGGCGCTGAATAGAAAGTCCTTGCGAAACAAATCGCTCGAAAGCAAAGTCGCGCTCGATGGCGTGCCGCGCGCTTCGCACTCGATCGGGCTGGTTTGGCGGTACCACTGTCCTCCTTCTCGCTGCGGCCATCGTGTTAATGCTGGGCCTTTCGGTCGCCCCGAATTTACATGAACGACTTCATCCCACCTCCGCATCACTTCATGAATGCGCGGTTACGCTGATCGCTTCCGGCAGTTGTCATCACACCGCTGCCGCGCCGCTGCTGATTGCGCCCGCGACTGCCGCACAATTTTCGAAGATTCCGGCGCTCAATCCGGTCTGGGTTGCGGCGCCATTCCTTAGCGCGCGCATTTTCGAGCACGCCCCACCCGCGCGCTCCTGAAGCATTGATTCTTCCCGCCTCGCGCGGATAGCGACGTTTAGCGCGTTCCTTACGCCGCTGAATCAACGCTGGCCGGACGCACCAGGTTGAATTGATCGGGCGCTGACGCCCGAGTTTTTGATCAGGAGTTTTGGATGAGAAAATTTATTTTGGTAACGCTGGCGATTATTCCGGCGGCGATTGCTTCCACGCAGGAAGCGGCGCCTGTGCCCGCTTTATCGCCAGCGCCGGCAGTTTCAAACTCAACGCCGGCTAGCAGCGCCGATGTCGAAGCGCTGCGCGAGCAAGTACAATCACTTACCGAGACGGTGAAAGCGTTGCAGCAACAAGTGAAAGATCAGCAGACCGTGCTGGAAAAAGCGAACCTCGCGCGCGAATCGGCTTTGCCGCAAAATCCGGAGCCTTCGCCCATTGCGGCCGCGGCAAATTCACCAGCACCCGCCGCGGGCGCACGATCACGTTTTCCAACTGAGGATACGTCCGTCGTTGCATCGACAACTGCGCCTGCCGTGTCGAGCGGGCCGGGCGTAAACGAAAATGGAAGTGCTCTGCCCGGGTCTTTCCCGACGACAGATACCTCAGTTGTAACATCGACACCGGAAACGATCTCTAGCACGGGTTCTGGCGCATCGTTAACGCAACCGATCACGATCGGTGGCGGCAAAAATTACATGAACATTTCGTTCGACGGATTGTTCGCCCTCGCCTACTCCAGCGCGCGCGATCTCGATCACGTTGAAGTGGGCGATCACGATCCACAACAGCGCGGATTCAACGCGCGCAACATCGAGCTCGCGTTCGATGGCGCGGTCGATCCTTACTTCGAAGGTTTCGCCAACATCGTTTTCAAGTTGGACAACGACAACCAAACGCAAGTCGAAGTCGAAGAAGCGTTCC
>Ga0210407_10000320_pt1 | contig 57523 bp, 51 predicted proteins | sample IncBWC27MmetaG_FD_150860 | JGI IMG/M metagenome (GOLD analysis project Ga0210407, IMG submission 150860) | Forest soil microbial communities from Barre Woods Harvard Forest LTER site, Petersham, Massachusetts, United States - Inc-BW-C-27-M | ecosystem: Environmental > Terrestrial > Soil >...
GGCCGGTGCGGGTGAGACGGCATGAACAACTTGAGTTTTGACTCCAAACGATGTGAGCGCATACGTCAGCAGCTCGATTCGTATCTTAGCAACGAGCTTCTGATAGAAACCGCCGGCGAGGTGGTACATCACTTGGAAAGCTGCGAAAACTGCACGCGCGATCTGGAGTCTCGGATGCGGCTCCGCGACGCGTTGCAGCGAGCAGTTGCCAACCGCCCGTCACCTGACTCCCTCCGTGCCGGTGTCCTGCGCAGACTCCGTGAGTCCCAGCCTCGATCTTTCGCCCGCGTAGGCGTAAAACGTTGGGCTCTTGGATTCGCATCTGTCGCTGTTGTTCTTCTTAGCCTATTCGCAGCGCAATGGTTCAACCTGCGCCGTGGAGAGCAGCTAATCGCCAGCATCCTGAAGCTTGGAGTAAGCGATCACCTGATTTGCGCCATTAAGGGCCACAACTATCCGGAGCTTGGCAATCCACCAGACCAGATCCGCGAAAAGCTCGGCCCCCGGTATTCCCCCCTGCTTCAGGTCGTCCAGCAGCGGCTCCCGGGATTTGAAGTTTTAGAAGGACACGTCTGTTCAATTCCAGGCAGCGACCGCAAGTTCGTTCACTTCATCACCCGAGGCCAGGGCACGGTACTCTCTGTAATTCTCACCGAAAGAAACGGGGCCAGCCTCCCGGCGGGGAAATTCCTAGAGAGTGCCGAGTCCGCTGGACTCAGCATCTACGCGGATCACCTTAGCGGGATGGAAATAGCCGGATTTGAATCCGCGCAATACTTCGCCTTCGTTGTCTCCGATATCAGTCAACACGAAATCGTAGAGCTTGCACGGGGACTCGCTCCAGCCTTGAACGAGAAGCTTCATACGATTGCACTTCTGCTGACGCCAAATGCGAATGGTTGGCTTGCTAAGGGCGTGAGTCTCTAAATCCTGAGAGAAACTAACCAATGCGATGAAAAACGCCGGTGTGAAGTTCAGAAGCGACAGCAAATATGAAATGCACTGCCCGCTATACCGGACACTACACAAGGCAATCCAGCTCACCTCCTCATCCTAGCTGGTAACAACGCAATCGGCCTAACCTTGCTAACGCACGGAACACCGGCATTTGACTCGTAGTTAAGGGTAGCGCAATTTAGTCGGGATTTGCCGCAGTTCAACGAGGCCGTCCAGAGTTCGCTGCTGGGGAAAGTTTTGTTGTGGCGCTCGCCGATGCCGGGCGGATGACGAGCAAGCCAGAAGTTATCGAGTCGTCCGTCGGATTAGTACCGACAAACGCGTATCTCGTCAGTGCTTGATTTCCGGACGAGAAGGGGCTCCGATCCTTCGCATCGAGATGGCGCTGAATAAGGCGTATACAGCTGTGTTCGGCGTCTCCACTCAGGACTTTTTCAACTTTATCCAACGCGACCCGTCGCTTTTGGCTGGCATCCCCACGCTTTCGCGTGTGGCGGCTTGGGGAGGAGGGTTTCCAATTAAAGGTGGACGGAGAAATTGTCGGGGCGATCGGGCTGAGCGGGGCGTCCGCCGTGCAGAGTTATTGACCGCCTTTACGACCAAAACGTCGTCGGCTATTGGCAGGCGGACTTGCAAGGCGTTGATCATCTCAGCCGCGCCGACCGCGCGGAGCTCTTTGTGGACTACCTCGGTCTATCGGAAAAACAGCTCGTGAAGACGGTGGAACGCCTAGCCGTCGACGGGAAATATGAACTCGCGGCTTCGCTGCTCGAATCGTCCAGAAGCAGATTCGAGCACAGTGAGTCTGTGGCCAAGGCCGAGCGGCTCGTTTACCTCAAGCTGATGGAGAAATATCAGAACACAGACCCGTTTAAATTTATCCTTTACTCGGCGAAGATCGGGGAACAAACGCCGCAGATGTCGAGTGGCAAATGATGGACGCGCTGCACCCTCGTTTGGTGACCCGATTGTGTTAAGACTGAATCAGTTTAAGCTTGACAGAGGCCAGGAGAAGTAAGTGCAGCTAATCGACAACATTCCGGTGTGGGGTCCACCAGACGAAGGTGCGCTCAGCCAAATCAAGACGTGCTCCAAGACAGCCGACAAGGTTGCTTTGATGGCCGACCATCACAAAGGCTATGCCGTCCCAATCGGCGGAGTGGTCGCGTACAAAGACTCGATTAGTCCGAGTGGCGTCGGATTCGATATCGCTTGCGGCAACAGGGCCGTCTTGCTCGATATGCCCGGCTCTGCACTTCGAGCGGATATCGGCAAGATCATGGATGACGTGTGGCACACGATTAGTTTTGGAATTGGACGGCGCAACGCGGAGCAGGTGGACCATCCATTGTTTGAGAGTTCAGCCTGGAAGTGCGAAGCCGCTGCCCCTCTGAAACAGATGGCACGCGAACAGCTGGGCACGGTCGGCTCGGGCAATCATTACGTCGATCTCTTCACGGACGAGCATGACAGGGTTTGGATCGGAGTGCATTTCGGATCGCGAGGACTAGGACACAAAATCGCGACCTGGTTCTTGAAGAAAGCTGGAGCGAAAGACGGAATGGATGTTGATCCGTGCGTGATCGATGCCAATAGCGATCTCGGCGATCAATACATCAAGTGCATGCACCTCGGCGGCGCATATGCATACGCGGGAAGAGATTGGGTGTGCCAGAAGGTTGCTGGACTCCTCGGCGCTTCCATTCTCGAAGAGGTTCACAATCATCACAATTTTGCCTGGCGAGAGACTCACGGCGGCGAAGAGTATTGGGTAGTTCGCAAGGGAGCAACGCCAGCATTCCCAGGCCAGAAAGGCTTCGTGGGCGGAACTATGGGCGAAACGTCTGTGATTTTGGAAGGCGTTGAGAACGAAGAAGCCAAGCACTCTCTCTACAGCACAGTTCATGGCGCCGGCCGAGTCATGGGGAGGATGGAGGCCAAAGGCAAGACTGATCGCAAAACGGGACAGGTACTTCGGCCTGGCAGAGTCACACAGGAAATGATGCAAGGATGGCTCAGGAGAGCAAACGTCGAATTACGAGGAGCAGGGCTCGACGAATCCCCGGACTGCTACAAGCGATTGTCAGAAGTTCTTGCCGAGCACGGAGAGAGCATTCGAATTTTACACACGCTTACTCCCGTGGGTGTTGCGATGGCCGGAGCCAACGAATTCGATCCGTATAAGGATTGAAATAGTTGGCCGCAAGTTCGCGTCAGGGTAAAGCCACGGCATCCTTGACAAACTCTCGGCGAGCGTGGTACCAAGTGGGCTCGTCCCCGTAAGCCCATAGAGAGTCCTGGAAAGGTTTGTCCCATGAAAAAACGATTGCAAATTGCGGTGGTGGTGTCGGCATTTTTGTTTGTGATGAGTGCGAGTGTCCTTGCGCAGTCCTCGAAGAGCCCGAACGGTAATGCCTATGGTTTTGTTGTCCATGACAATACGCCAGGATTCGTGCAGAGAGCAGTGGATAATGGTCCCACCGACTCGACCACGCTCATCACCGTGACGGCGTGGCTGAAACTCCACAACGAGAACCAGCTCGATCAGCTGGTGCAGGGACTGTACTCGAAAAAGTCGCCGAACTTTCACAAGTGGATCAACCAGGATCAATTCAACGCGAGCTTTTCGCCGACCCCACAAGAGGCAAACGCGGTGCAGAACTTCCTGACGGCGCACGGGCTTTCCATAGTAGGTGTTGCGGAAAATAACTTTTACGTGAAAGCGCAGGGCACTGTTGACCAAGTGCAACAAGCATTTCACACGCAGATCCATAATTTCACGTTCAACGGGGCGAGCCATCGGTCTAATACCGGTGATCCTGGCGGAAATGATTCAGGCATCGGATTGATCGCGGCTGTAACGGGGATGGACGACTTGGGATTCGAACCGGCGTTTGTCATGCCGACGGAGCCCGACGGCGCGCCGGCGGCGATGATGCCACTGGGCACCAACCCGGACGGCCGGTTCTTCGAATCGCAATGTTTTACCGGAGTGCAAACGCTGACGTTTCCCAAGAATGCGACAGCTTCCACGGTCCCGCAGGCCACGTACACGGGAAGCGTATATGGCGCGCCAATTACGAACACGCAGCTGGGCCATCTGCCCTCCTGCGGCTATCAACCGAGCGACGTGCAGACCGCGTACAACATGAAGCCGCTCTACACGCAAGGACTGGACGGTTCCGGAGAGACGGTCGTGATCGTGGATGCGTACGGTTCCGCTACGATTGAGCAGGACGCGGCGCTATTTTCACAGGTGTATCATTTGCCGCCGATCGGCCCTGGGAACTTCCAGATTGTGAAAGCTCCGGGCCTGGCAAACAACCCGCACGGAGTGGCGAGAAACTGGGCCATCGAAACGTCTCTGGACGTGGAGTGGGTGCACGCCCTGGCGCCGGGCGCCAAGATCGCGCTGGTGGTCGCCACGGATCACGCATCGCTCGATGAGGCGATCAACTATGCCGTGGTGCATCATCTCGGCAACGCCATCTCGAATAGCTGGTCGAGCATCGAGGTTTTCGGCAACCCGGCACAGTTTCTTCGCGTGAACCGCATCCTGCAGATGGCCGCGGCTCAAGGCATTGACGTCAATTTTGCTACGGGTGACTTTGGGGACGAAACGATTAGGATCGGTGTTAAGGCCGTGGACTTTCCGGCAAGCTCGCCTTTTGCGACGGGTATTGGCGGAACCAGCCTTGGCCTGAATGCGGATCACACAATGGCCTTCCAGACGGGGTGGGGCACCAACCTTACGCGCCTAGCCAATCCAGTCTCGACGGGGTCAACGCCCGTTATTCCGCCGCTCCTATTCGGATTTCAGTTTGGAGCGGGAGGAGGAACAAGCATTAGATTTGCAAAGCCGTCCTTCCAGTCGAGTTTGCGGGGCAACGCGCGCCTCGTGCCGGACATCTCCATGCTCGCCGATCCGGAAACGGGCGTTGAGTTCATCGAGACGTTCAATGGCGTGCCGAGTGTCGGAGTGATCGGAGGAACCAGCCTCGCAACGCCGCTCTTCTCCGCGGTGATGGCGATCGCGTCACAGAAGGCGGGGCATGGGCTGGGCCAGGCTGCTGCGCTGGTCTACGATCTTCCTGCGGGGGCCATTACCGACGTTGTGCCAGTGAGTGCTCCTACCAATGCTCATGGCACGATTACGACGGCAACCGGAACGATAACGGAGACTGCCGAGGAATTGGCCGCGCCATTGGGAAACACGACGGTCTTTTATGGCGCGTTGTTCAATAGCCCGGGCTCGACGCGGTGGGACGTACTGACGTTTGGCACGGATTCTTCCCTTACGACGGCGGTTGGCTGGGACAACGTAACAGGTGTCGGCACGCCCAACGGGCTAGCCTTCGTCACCGCGATCGCGCCATAGACATGGGATGGATCTGAACGATCGGCGCAAAATTTCACGCGAGTGAAATTACGGGCGGTCGGGGCTTTCGAAGGCTTCGTGAAAGGCCCATCCGGTGACCACAGCGGTGATGCCGACGGCAAACCAGATGAAGCGGCTCTTGGCGGCTTTGATCGGCGGACTGCCATAACCCTTGCTGCCAGCGCCGCGCGGCCCTTGCGGGTCAGCAGCGCTGGGATCGAGAACGACGCGATAGGCCGCGCCTTCCGGAATCTCACGCACGTCATCTTCGACGGCGATACGGAGTGACCCGCGCGTGCTCCTGACGATCAATTCCTTGGGACTCAAGACTGTAACTTGCCCGATGGTGGGCTGGTCGGAGTTCGGGCGAATTACAGCAGAAGCTACGTGCAAGGCAAAAGCCTTCGAATTGGCAGTCGAAAAAGTGGCGGAGCCACCTGTCAGTGTCGCGGCTGGCGTGATGTCATCCTGAGAGAGCGTGGCGCTGCTTGCGCCGGAGAGAAGCAAGCGGGCGGCGCTGACGCGGATCTGGATGCTGCCGGATTGCGCAGTGCTAACTCTGTCACCGCTAAAAACAGTTGCGCCCGCGGATGCCTGCGCGGCGCCAACCTGGGCGAGATCGGCGTAGACGACAGTGCCGAGCGAAGAGGAGGGAGCGGCCCAGACGGGCGCAGTCACAAGCGTAGCTGAAACGAGCAGGGCGAGAAGGCTCTTCGTAATCGAGATGCGTTCGTTAACTGCAGAATATTTTATTTTGTTGCCGACCGAAAGACGGTCGATGCTGCTGGTGACCGCAGAACGGTCAGTTTTACTGGCGACCGTGGAACGGTCAACGCGCAAGCGCGTCATTAAACGCCTCCAAGAGGGGCATTGGAAGAATACTGAGTAAACTCAGTGCCGTCAATCGGCAAACGCTTGTTGAATGTAAAGAGTAACGCTATCCCGGCGCAGACGGAGTTTGCTGGCCGATGAGGCGTTCCGCTGCTACAATGCAAGCAAAATATGACCGATTGGAAACAGATTACCGCCCGCATCCGCCGCGCGCGTACCAGCAAGGATCCCGCGGGACAACTTTCAAATCTCTACCAGAAGACAAGAGACGCGATGGTGGCGTTCGAACTGGCGAAGTACTTCGAGACTTCCGGACAGAATGCCGATGCCGCGAAATGGTATTCCGCCGCGGCAGAGAGATTCCGCCGCTCGGATTGGAAAACCAAGGCACAGGAAGCAGCAGTCCGTCTTGGCGGCGCACCCGGCGAGATCCCGCTGGAAGCGGGGACGCCACCAACAGGGGATTTTGCTCTGACGCCGCCTCCGGATTCGGCGCCGGAGCCGGAATTGCAATTCGAACGGAATCCTGAAGCGCTCGAGTCTTCGGTGGCAGTCACCAGCGAGATTCAGCAGGCAGCAGAAAGTTCATTGAATACGCCAGCCGCTGCCGGCACGGAAAGAAAAGGCCGCCGACGGGGACGCCGTGGGGGCAGGAACCGGCGCAAGGGCGGCAGCGAGAGGGAAGGAATAGCAGCTCCGGGACAGCACTCAGTGGAGGCGGCTGCGCCACGCCACGGATTGCCTTCGGCGGTCCCAGAGGAATTGGCGGAGCCGGCTCCTCCTAGAGTGACGCACAGCCGCGCAATTCCCAGCCTGCCAGTCGAGCCAATCGGGGAGCCTGGTGGACCGAGCGTGAAGGGCCGCTATGGCGATCCCGGGCTCTCTTCCCGGATTTCCTTGTTGGAGATGCAATTCCGCAGACTGATGACTTGTCCACCCGCGAAACTGGAAGAAGCGGATCGCGCGCCAGTGGGACCTGGCGTATTTGTGCTCACGGATTCGGATCTGACGAGCTACTACTACGTGGAAGCTTGCCAGACACTGCGAATCGCTATCGCCAATTTATTGCGCGGTTCGAGTCGGCGCGGAGTGGAATCGATCAAGCCGCGGCTCGCCGAGCACCTAGGAATACCGGAGCTGCGCGTTGCGAAGTACCTGGCCGACCACTGCGTGGTGCGTTGGCTCCAACTCGATGAAGGCGCGTCGAATTTCGCGCATTTTGTCATTGCCGTCCTCCGGCCCGCCCTTAACGAATAGGAAAACCGCCGCGGAGAATGTGCAGGAATCTTCCTCAGAGTGGAAAGTTCCAGCCCATTTGGGCTATTAGTAACCCCTCTTTGGGAAGCCAAGAATTACCGTTGGATGCTCCCAATTGCCGTTCGACCCCCAATTCTGACCGTTCGCTGCAACCCACTGGCGTCCACGCCGGGCAACCGTCAAACTATAGGTGTCCAAAGGCTTGTTGGACGTATCTAATGTTCGTGGTACGGTTCTTAGGCATACAAGAGTGAGCCCGGGGGCAGTCGTTTGAGCTTGGCTCTGACGATTGAATGGGCTCCAAATAACTTAAGGCTAAGTGGCAGGCATTTCTGAAAGTGGAGGATAGAGGTTTATGCCGAATACAGTAGGCACGCAAATCGCGAGGACGTTTGATTGGGTAGTTTGCAAGGCGGCTGGAGTCACGTTTAACACCATCCAGTACTTCAACAAGCGCAATCCCAATCCTTCGGTTACTCCGAAGTGGTCGGATAAACCGCTGTTGAAATCGTGGGAGAAGACCAAGCCGACGCTAGGTTTCCCGCGGCAAACGGATTCCCTGTGTCCTGCGTGCGTGAAAGAAGCGCGCGAAGCGATCATCGCGGGCAAGAAAGACTGGCGCGACCTGATGCACGAGAAGGTCGGCGAAATCAAGGCGCAAATCATCGAGCGCGACGGGCAGGTCTGGATGGTGAAGGATTGCCCGCTCCACGGCCACTATGAAGACATGATGGCCATTGATTCCAAGTTCCTTAGCTGGATTGAAAAACAGTTCCCCGGACGCGACATTCCCGCGCACAACGACGAAGACCTGCATAAGCATGGTTCCTCGACGGTGCGATACGGCCGCGGGTCAGTGCTGACTGTCGACTTGACCAACCGCTGCAACATGATGTGCGACCCCTGCTTCATGGACGCCAACCAGGTCGGCTATGTGCATGAATTGGGCTGGGAAGAGGTTAAGGAAATCCTGGACAACGCTCTGAAGATCAAGCCGCGCCGCCAGATGTCCGTGCAGTTCAGCGGAGGCGAGCCGACCATGAGCCCGTACTTCCTGGACGCAGTCGCATACGCTCGCAAGATCGGCTACAACAGCGTGCAAGCCGCGACGAACGGCATTGAATTCGCCAAGAGCAAGGAATTCTGCAAGAAGGCGTTCGAGGCGGGTATGCGCTACGCGTACCTGCAGTTCGACGGCATCGGTAACGACGCCAATAGCCACCGGCAGATTGGCAACTTGTTCGACGTAAAGCTGCGTGCCATCGAGAACATGCACGAAGCGGGCATCGAAATCGTGCTGGTGGTGACTATCGTCAACAACGTGAACAACGACCAGGTGGGCACGGTTGTGAAGTTCGCGATGGAAAACCCCAAGAAGATCGCGTTTGTCAGTTTCCAGCCAGTTTCGTTTACTGGCCGCGATGAAGACATTACGCCGGAACGGCGCCTGCGTCAGCGCTACACTCTTTCGCATTTGGCCAAGGACGTCAGCAGCCAGGTGGGCAAGGTCGAGCCGACACGCGACTGGTTCCCGATTTCGTTCATCAGCACGTTTGCGGGATTTTCGGACATGGTCAAGGGGCAAGAGTCGAATTGGGGCTCGCTGTCCTGCGGCTGCCACCCGAATTGCGGCGTGGGCACAGCGCTGATGATCAACAAGGAAACGAAGGAATGGGCTCCCGTTCCGCGATTCCTGGACGCCGAACAGCTCACGAAAGACGTGACGGCGATTACCGACGCGGCACGCGGCAAGAATTTTTCAAACTTCATGATGGCCATGGCCCTCTTGAAGAACTATCACCCGTTCCGGGGACCGGTGGGGTTGAAACTGTATGACCTCTTCAAGAAATTTGACAAGACCTGGGCGCTGACCAAGGGCGCGGAGAAAAAGTATGGCCGGACCTCTCCGGAGCGTACTTACGAGGACGCCATGAAGCGCCGCCAGACCGATCCTTGGAACTTCCTGTTCATCGCGGGAATGTGGTTCCAGGATTTGTTCAACTACGACTTCCGCCGCACGGAAATGTGCATCATCCCGTATGCCACGCAGCAGGGTGAAATTTCCTTCTGCGCGTACAACACCGGCGTGGGCTGGCGGCAGATCATCGAGAATATGCATAAGAATGCGACCGTGGCCGAGTGGTACAAAAACCACGGAAAGCACGAAATCTATGCCAAGGGCAAGTCGGTCAACCTGGAGAGCTTCGAGCACTCGCTGAAGATCGACTCCGAAGATGCAGCGCGTGTTCGGCACCTTGAGCACGACGTTCCATTGACCGCGGCGGAAGAAGATCGCGCTCGCCGCAAGAAGGCCTACGAAGAGCAGGCCAAGGTTCGGGCGATTTACGAAGAGCTGGTGCTGAAGAAGCCCCAGCCGACAGTCGTGCAGATTGGGACGGTCAGCGACATCGCCAAGGCCGTGCCTGCCAACTTCGCGAACACGGGCAAGCCGGTCACCATCGCCCCGGCGAATGGTAACGGCCATTCCAACGGTAACGGCGCTCCGGCCAACACGCAGTCGTCTGAAAAGGCTGCAGAAGCCGTCGCCGGCGACTAAGTAACCCGTCTCAGGTCCACAGATTTGCGATCGCCCTCCGGCTAGTCGGAGGGCAATTGCTTTTGGGAGAGCGCGTTTGTTCACCGTGGCTGTTATAATTGGAGAAGATTCAGACAGGAACCCAATATGCCCATCTACGAATACATTTGCGAGGATTGCCAGACACATTTTGAAAGGATCGTGCTGAACAAGACCCAGGAAATTGCCTGCCCAAAATGCGCGGGGAAGAGGAACGCCATTCAGCTCTCCGTTTTCAGTTCGGCGAATGCGACGAGCAACGGCAATTCGACCAAGGCATCCGGTGGGTTCTCCGGGGGCGGCGGCAGTTGCTGCGGCGGCGGATGCGGTTGCAACTGAGTCTTCGAGGATCTAGCCACGAACGGTGAACCGGTTCTGCTTACCGCCAACTATGGCGCACGTCTGAACGGCTATGATCTTCACCCACTCTTCACTTCCACTCTTCGTGAGCGCAGCCCTGGTCCTGTTGGCGATCCCTGGGCCTGCCGTACTCTACGTCACGAGTCGCAGCATCGGACAGGGCAGGAGCGCCGGTCTAGTTTCTGCGCTTGGCATTGGCGTAGGTACTCTCGTTCATGTCGCTGCCGCGGCAGTGGGATTGTCGGCGCTGCTGATGTCGTCAGCGGTGGCATTCTCCGCGGTGAAGTATCTCGGCGCGGCGTATCTGATCTATCTGGGTGCACAAAAACTGCGCGGCGCAGAGTCTCTCGATCTGTCAGAGGAGGCTCCGCGGGCAAATCTGAGCCGTATCTTTGGGCAAGGCGTGGTCGTCAATATTCTAAATCCCAAGACGGCTCTTTTTTTCTTCGCATTTCTTCCCCAATTCGTGGATTCTTCGCGCGGATCGGTAGCCGTGCAAATTCTTTTCCTTGGGACACTTTTCGCAGTAATGGGAATCACAAGCGACAGCCTTTGGGCTTTATTCGCCGGAACCGTGGCGCGCCGCTTGAGCCGCAGCACACATTGGATGCGCACACAGCGCTACGTCTCTGGCGGAATGTTGATTTCTCTTGGTGTGGCCACGGCGTTCGCGGGTTCCGGCAGTAAGAAGTAAGAACTTCGATTTCCCTGCTTTTCATGCTTCCTCCAGCGTCGATGCCCAAGAATTGCTACTGCGGCCGCGAATAGTGTTGGATGTTCGGCGGCGGAGCGATAGAAGGGTTGCCGCGCGGGTCACGAATAGGGGCTTGCGCTCTCCACTTCATGGGAATAACGCCGGTCCACGTCGGCGTCACATAATCTTCGTCATCATTCACAGCAAAGCCGGTGCGCACTTTGGCGGAAGCTTCGACCAGCGGCACGGACACCACCATGGTGCCCTTCAATTCCTGCTCGGTTGGAAGACGCACGGTAGCCCAACGGCCACGAATCACGTACTCGACGAAGTCGCGCATGGCGGCCAGTTTCGCGGCCTCGCCTTCAACCGGTTCGGCCTTCCCCATCACCACGACGGAGCGATAATTCACCGAATGGCCCGTTGCTGACGGGGCGCATACGATGCCGTCGAGCAGCGTCACGCTCAGGCAAAACGGCGCGCCGCTCGCCAGCGTTTTCATCAAGCGGCTTGCCGTGGAACCGTGGAGAAAGAGTTTGTCGCCGACGCGGACGTAGTTCGTCGGCACGACGATAGGCAGGCCATCCGAGATGAAGGCGACATGGCAGACAAAAGCTTCATCGAGAATGGAGTAGATCAACTCGCGGTCGTAGCTGCCGCGCTCTGGCTTCCGGCGGACTTTGGTTTTTTCTGTAGGAGTAAAGTTGCTCATTCACGCAGACTAGCGGTTGCCAGCACACCGCGGCAAGAGCCAATCTGGATGAGCCAGTGAATTGACCCCGCCTGTGAATCGTGTACCCTGTGGGACGCTGCGCCACATTGGCATTGAGGCTCAACGGCAATGAAGAAGCCCGTGTTCACCAGAGAAACGTTTCAGTTTTTCAAGGATCTCGGCCGCCACAATCGCAAGGAGTGGATGGACGCGAACCGCGGCCGCTATCAGGCTACTCTAATTCAACCCTTCCGGCGCTTACTGGAAGAACTTGCACCGGAGGTGCTTGAGATCGATTCACGCTTTGACACCTCCGGCCGCACCGGTGCGAATTTCTCACGGATCAATCGCGATATCCGTTTTGCGAAGGACAAAACACTCTACAAAACACACATGTACCTCAAGTTTTCCGTTCCTCCACCGGCCAAGCGGGAAACCGGCCAGCTCTACGTCGGCCTTAGCGTGAACACGGTGACGGCAGGTTTCCGCATCTATTCGGGCGGGAAGCGCAGAGAGTCTACTATTGCGCAGATTGCGGAACCGCGCGTGATTGCGGATTCCCGCTGGATCACAAAACAAAAGAAGCGTCTCGGCCGCCGCTACGAAAGCTACTGGTATAAGACGGTGAAAGGGGAGTGGACAAAACACTCCGGCTGGCCTGTTTCGACTGAGGATTGGAGGAAGATCCAAGCGTGGATCGTCCGACGCAAGTTCTCTCCCTCCGCAGCCGCGCACGCGTCGTTTCCACGCAAAGCCGCCCAGGTGTTTCGCGATCTCTATCCGCTAGTGCGCTTCACTTCATTGCCGGAGTAGAAAGGGAGAGGCACCATGAATTGCGCCTCAGATCAAATCAAGACTCGCAGAAAATTCCTAAAGATGCTTTCGGCGAGTCCACTGCTGGCTAGTCCAGGGTTTCTTGCCGCTTCTTTCGGCAATATGGCGGCGGGCGAACTCACTGATAAGGAATTTTTTGCCTGGTTCGATTCCGTTCAGCAAAGCGAGGAAGTGATTGCCTCTCCGGACCAGGCCTTCGACGTGATGGATTTTGAGCCTGCCGCGCGCAAGGCATTGCCTCCTGCGCATTTTGGCTATCTTGTCACCGGTGTGGACGATGATGGAACGGTGCGCGCAAATCGCGAAGGTTACTCGCGCATCCAGATTCGAGCGCGCCGGCTCATTGACGTCGAAAACCTCGACACGTCCGTAAACCTCTTCGGCACAAAGTGGAACTCGCCGATTGTGCTCTCGCCAGTGAGCGCTCAGAAAGCTTTCCATCCTGAAGGTGAAATCGCCGTGGCCCGGGCAGCGCGTGCCAAGGGCCACCTGATGATGCTGTCCACAGTCGCTACTGCGTCGATCGAAGATGCAACGGCTGCAGCAGGTACTCCCGTTTGGCAGCAGCTCTATCCAACAAACGTCTGGGAAGTGAGCCGGGCGATCGTGAAGCGCGCCGAAGCTGCGGGCTCTCCTGCGATTGTCCTCACCGTGGACCTGCAAGAGGGCAGCAACCGCGAAACTCTATTCCGCTCGCAACTCGTGGATAAAAGGGAATGCTCTGTGTGCCATAAGAGCGCTTACACGGGTTTTGCGCGCGGAAGGCCTAGAGCGGGCACCGGGGGCTTCGCCGAATATGCAGCCCGGAAGCCGATGCTCAATGGCTTGGATCTTTCGAAAGTTGCCGCCGTTCAACCCCCGAACATGAATTGGGATTTCGTGAAACGGCTGCGGGACGCCGTAGCCGTGAAGCTCCTCATCAAGGGCATTGTCACTCGCGAAGACGCGCAGCTCGCGGTGGAACACGGGGTGGATGGTCTGATGGTCTCGAATCATGGAGGGCGCGCCGAAGAGACTCTTCGCCCGACAATTGAAAGCTTGCCTGAAGTGATCGAAGGCGTCGCCGGCAAGATTCCTGTTATCGTGGACGGCGGCATCCGGCGCGGCACGGATATTTTTAAAGCCCTCGCGCTCGGTGCGGCCGCGGTTGGCATCGGCCGGCCTCACGCGTGGGGGCTCGCCGCTTTCGGCCAGCCGGGCGTCGAGGCGGTGCTGGAAATCCTGCGCCGCGAATTGCGCACCATCATGCGCCAGGCCGGAACTACTTCGATTGACAAGGTTACGCAGAGCTACATTTCTGCCCGTCCGTCCTAATTTCGAGAGAGCCTCTCACGGCGCCCACAGGCGCAACGCCAGCAAATGCCACGACCAGAGAAAACCGGTGAGCACGCAGCAGGCCGAAGAAACGAGGAGCGAGTGAATCCTCACCGCGCGGTGGATTTCCTCGTTGGGCACGCGCAGAACCAGGACCAACCCGAGGATCGACAGCAGCGGGAAGAAAAACGTCCCGAGAAAAATCCCGACTGTCCAGAAATTAAACGAGCCGATTTGGGTGCCGCTGAGCCTCATTAAGCAGGGAGGAACGATGAGAAGCGCCAGCGTCGCGAGCAGCGGGACCACGCGAACGGAGAGATGGCGCACATCCTTCATGGCGCCAATAAGTTTCAAGAAAAGCCAAACAAGCGCGTACGGCAACGAAGTCACCATAATAAACAGACAAAGTGAGAGCAGCGCGATGCGAAGAAAAAGCAGGGCCAGGCTGCTCCGCTCGCTGTAAGAAATGCCGCCAAGTCCGCTGCCAGCGACTGCCCAATCACCGGCTTGCGTGGTGAAAAAAACCGTCGTTCCTTCCGGTTCTTTCTCCCCGCGGAAGAGGTTTTTGCCGACGTAGAGAAGCGGCTCGGGCTGGCCAAATAGCCCGGAGCGCGTCAGCTTGCCGTTGATCACACGAATGCGCGTGCCGCCCTTCAGGTCATCCATAAATGCAAAAAGTTGGCTTCGCGGCGCGCGTGGCGCGTAATAGCCCGTGAATGTTTTCAATTCTTTCGCGGGAAGAACCGTTACGGGCTGCTGAGGTTTCAGAAAATCTTTCGAAAGAAAATCAATAGCCAGGCGATTTAGGCTTTCAAGCGCCTGATGGGAATTGTCACTGTTCAGCAGAATGACGTACCCCCAGTTGTGCTCCGGCATGTAGCGATACGAAGAAATAAAGCCGTCGATACCGCCATCGTGGCCGCGCGTCACGACGCCGCCTTCGACGCTTGTGTAATTGCAGAGGCCATAGCCTAGCCTCAGGCCGTTTTTTGCTGCCAATGTGGTTTCCGGCATCTCCATCCGAAAAATCGATTCGGTACTCACCAGTTGTGCGTCTCCAGACTTTCCGCGCCGCAGAAGAAGTTGCACGAGCTTGGCCAATTCACCCGGCGACGCTTTCAGGTCGCCTGCTGGCCGCAAATAGATGAACGGATATTTGGAAGGTTTCGGTGGATTGCCTTCGTACGCAGTAGCAAGCAAGGCCCGGTTCGCCCCGGTAAAGGGGTAGTCAGCGTGTTCCATGCCCATCGGCCGCAGGAAATTGTCTCGAATGTATTGATCGAAGGGCATCCCTGAGACTTTCTCGATCAGATAGCCTGCAACCGCATTTCCGGGATTCGAATACGACATGCGCGTTCCGGGAGGCCAGCGCACCGTTTGCGGTTCCCGAAAACGCTTGAAGACTTCGAGCAGTGGAAAATCGTAACGATCCCGGACGTTGTACACTTCGCTCGGCTCAATGTCATCAAAGCCGGCGGTGTGTTCGAGCAAGTTTACGATTCGAACGGGATGAGCGGCCTCCCACGGATTCTTGAACGGAATTTCCGGTGCGACATCCTGCAACCGGGCATACAGATTGATTTTTCCTTCTTCCTGCAATTTCAGCAGGGCCAGCGCGACAAACGTCTTGCCTATTGAAGCTACGCGAAATTCCGTATCGCAGGTCATCTCGCGGTTTGCCGCCAAGTCCGCTTTTCCAATACCCCCACACCATGAGAGCTGCCCATTCGTCACCAGCGCCACGCCTGCTCCGGGAACGTGTTCTTTGTCGAGTACGCTCTTCATTGCCTGCTGCAATTCCGGGAGCGTCTTCGGGTGTGGAAGATTGTCCTTCTGCTGCGCGGCGCCCGAGATCGACACTAAAGAGATCAGTGCGACGGCAAGCAGCGACATAGCAGCGTGAAATTCAACGCGGCGCACGCGGCGCTCCTTTGGAAGTTCGATTCGTCCGAACGCCGCATTCTATCCGTGAATTCGTGTGGCGCAAAAGAAATCGCGGAAGAGGCCGCCCGCGGCAAAGTGTCCAAGGCGATTGACGCTGCCCGTACTCTCGCATACGATGCCGCACGTCACAGTTTTGTGTTTTGCAAGTTATTTTTCGAAAGGGAACTTCGCTAGCTATGAAGCCGCCAATGCGCTTTTTTGGTACCGCCGTACTGTTTTTCCTGGGCATAAATCTGGGCCTTGCCCAGCAGCCACCGCAACCAGCTCCAGAAAAAGCCACGGAAAAGCCGAAAGAAGAAAAGAAGCCGCCCGCTCCCGAGGAAAAGATCGTTCAAACCAAACATTCCCTGAAGGTCGCCGGGCAGGAAATTAAGTATACCGCGACGGCCGGCACGATCCTCCTGAAGCTCGAAGACGGTACGCCCAAGGCCAGCATCTTCTACGTTGCCTACGCCAAGGATGACGTCAGCGATGTCAGCCAGCGCCCGATTACCTTCAGCTTCAATGGCGGCCCAGGCTCCTCGTCTGTCTGGCTGCATCTTGGCTTGCTCGGCCCACGGCGCGTGCAGATGGGCGATGCAGGCAGCCTCCTTCCGCCACCCTACAAGCTGGTGGACAATGACATGTCGCTCCTGGACATCAGCGACCTTGTCTTCATCGATCCTGTTTCGACGGGCTACAGCCGCGCCGTTCCCGGCGAAACACCGCAGCAATTCCACGGCATAACGCCGGACGTCGAATCCGTTGCGGATTTCATCCGGCTCTACGCCACGCGAAACAAGCGTTGGTCCTCGCCGAAGTTTCTTGCTGGCGAAAGCTATGGGACCACGCGCGCCGCGGGCCTTTCCGGCTATCTCCAGCAGCGCTACGGCATGTATCTCAATGGCATCGTCCTGATTTCCTCGATCCTGAACTTCGAGACGGCGGAATTCGACGCCGGCAACGACTTGCCGTATATCCTGTATTTGCCGACCTACACCGCCATCGCGTGGTATCACAAAAAACTTCCCGCTGATTTGCAGAGCGGCGATGTCCAAAAAGCCGTCGAAGAATCGCGCAAGTTCGCTGTTGGAGAATATACGGATGCGCTGATGACCGGCGACGCTTTGTCCGCTGGCCGCCGCGCCGAGATCATGCAAAAGGTCGCCCGCTTGACCGGACTTTCGCCTGACTATATTGACCGCACCAATCTGCGCATCGAAATCCAGCGCTTTACGAAGGAATTGCTGCGGAGCGAGCGCCGTACCGTTGGTCGCATTGACGCGCGTTTCACCGGCATCGATCGAGACGCCGCAGGCGAACGGCCAGAATTTGACCCCAGTATCGCGGCAATCATCGGTCCTTATTCGGGCATGCTGAACAACTATGTGCGCAACGACCTCAAGTTCGACAGCGACTTGCCCTACGAAGTGCTGACCGGACGCGTACGGCCATGGAACTATGCGCCGTATGAGAATCGCTACGTCAACGTCGCGGAAACGCTGCGCGGGGCCATGACGCAGAATCCGTTCCTGCACGTTTTTGTCGCCAAGGGCTATTACGACCTGGCCACGCCGTTTTTTGCCGCCGACTATACGTTCGACCATCTTGGTCTCGACCCCACGTTGCGCGGACACCTCAGCGGTGCCTACTACGAAGCCGGCCACATGATGTATGTCCACGCGCCGTCCCTCGCCAAACTCAAAGCGGACATCGCGCAATTCATTAAATCCAGCACCGCGGCGAATCCGGCAAAATGAAGCGCATCTTCGGCATCACTGCCTGGATAGCCGTTGCGGCCTTGGGCGCCGGGGCGCTGGGCTCCATCGCCCTGCATCGTGGCGAACCGCTTAACGCGACCTGGTTCGTTGTTGCCGCCGTCTGCTGTTATCTGGTGGCCTACCGGCTCTATTCCGCCTTCGTCGCCGCCAAAATTCTCGCGCTTGATGACACGCGGGCAACGCCGTGCGAGCGCCACGACGATGGCCGCGACTTTGTGCCCACGAACAAATGGGTTCTTTTCGGCCACCATTTCGCCGCTATCGCCGGCCCTGGCCCACTCGTTGGGCCCACGCTCGCGGCTCAGTTCGGCTATTTGCCAGGAACACTCTGGCTGATTGCCGGCGCGGCGTTCGCGGGCTGCGTGCAGGATTTTGTCATTCTCTTTTGTTCGATTCGCCGCGACGGAAAATCTGTGGGCCAGATGGCTCGCGAAGAGGTCAGCGAACGCGGCGGCTTCATCGCGCAATTGGCCGTGCTGGCGATCATGACAATCCTTCTGGCCGTGATTGGCCTCGTCGTCGTGAACGCCCTCAAATCTTCTCCATGGGCCACTTTCACCCTGGCGATGACCATCCCCATCGCGTTGGTTCTGGGGCTGTATCTTCGTTTCGTACGGCCCGGCCGCGTCCTGGAAGCTTCGATCATGGGCGTGGCGCTCGTCCTGTTTGTCGTCGTTGCCGGGCAGTGGGTGGCCGATTCGCCATCCTGGTCTCGCATATTTACGTTGAGCGGTGTCGCGCTCGCCTTTGCCATCATCGCATACGGCTTTGCCGCATCTGCCTTGCCCGTCTGGCTGCTTCTGGCGCCACGGGATTATCTGAGTGCATTCATCAAGGCCGGCGCGATCTTTTCTCTCGCAGCCGGCATTCTGTTTGTCCAGCCAGAAGTTTTGATGCCGCGTCTGACGCGCTTCATTGACGGCACCGGCCCGGTCTTTGCCGGAAAGATTTTCCCTTTTTGCTTCATCACCATCGCCTGCGGTGCGATCAGCGGATTTCACTCGTTGATTTCCTCCGGCACCACGCCGAAGATGATTCTTCGCGAGAGTCATGCTCGCTTCATCGGGTACGGCGCGATGCTGCTCGAATCATTCGTCGGCGTGATGGCCATGGTCGCCGCATGCGCGATGCCTCCCGGCGTCTATTTCGCGATTAACAGCCCGCCCAGCATTGTCGGAAGCACACCGGAAGCCGTCTCCGCGACAATGTCTGGCTGGGGTTACAAGCTCGCTCCGCAAACCATGCCTGCCCTGGCGCACTCCGTGGGCGAGTTGACACTGTACAATCGCGCTGGCGGTGCGCCTTCGCTTGCCGTTGGGATGGCGCAAATCTTTTCAAGCACGATAGGCGGCGAGCGCCTCCTTAGCATCTGGTACCACTTCGCGATCATGTTCGAAGCGCTCTTTATTCTTACGGTCCTCGACGCTGGCACGCGCGTGGGGCGCTTTATGGTGCAGGACCTCGGCGGCCGCGTCTGGAAGCCTTTTGGCCGTACCGGCTGGATGCCCGGCGTTTTGCTGTCCAGTGCCATCATCGTCGCTCTGTGGGGCTATTTTCTGTATCAAGGCGTTGTGGACCCGCTCGGGGGAATCAATTCGCTTTGGCCGCTCTTCGGCATTTCCAATCAGTTACTCGCGGCCGTCGCGCTCGTCGTCGCCACCACGATTCTGATGAAAATGGGCCGCCTGAAGTGGATTTGGGTGACGCTGCTGCCGATGGCGTGGCTCGTCACCATCACCATGACCGCGAGCTACCAGAAAATTTTCGACGCTAATCCGCGCATTGGTTTTCTGGCCTATGCCAAAGCCCTAGCCGCGCAAGTCGCCGCCGGGAAAATTCCCGCCGAGAAAATTGCCGAAACTCAGCGCCTCATTTTCAACCAGCGCCTTGATGCCGCGGTCACCGGTGTTCTTGCTGCCATGATCCTCGTCCTGATTGCCGAGGCGCTCGTGCACTGGTATGCGATTCTCAGCCGCCGCAAGGAATCTGTGCTTCACGAATCGCCATATATCGCCACGCGGTGGGCCGCTAACTTCTCAGGCGCCACTCACGGAGATGATTGATGAAACGCGCCTTAAAGATGATGCCACGCCTCCTTCGCCGCTTCTGGCGTGGCCTGCGCGAATGGTGTGGAGACGCGGCCTACGAAAGCTACGTCCGTTCGAAGAGCACTCGGTCCAGTCCATGCCGCATACTCACGCCGGCCGAATTCTACGTCGAGCAGCTCAACCGCCGCTATTCCCGGCCCAATCGTTGTTGCTGAACTGCGCCGAAATGGAACTTGTCGCCCGTGAAGCTCCGGAGTAGACTCATCGCAACTTCAGTTGGGCCCTTCGCAACAGACTTTTTAGGAGGGATAAATGTTCCGTCCGTCTCGGTTGCTTGTGTTTCCTCTCCTTGCGCTGGCTGTCGGTCTCCTCTACTTCAGCTCCGCCGCGCAAGAGAAAACTGCAAAACCCGATTTTGATATGACCGCCAGCTACATCGAAGCGTGCAGCTGCGACATGTTCTGTCCCTGCTATTTCAACGATCATTCCACGAACCACATGGCAATGGGCGAGCACCATGGGGAAGAGCATTTCTGCCGTGCAAACCTCGTTCTTAAGGTCGACAAAGGAAACTACAAGGACGTGAAGCTGGATGGTGCCAAAGTTTGGATCGGATCCGATCTGGGCAGCGACTGGACAACCGGCAAGGACTCCTGGCTGGTGGTGAACTTCGATCCTAGCGTCACCAAAGAACAGCAGGCGGCTCTTGGCGACATACTCGGACAGCTTTATCCGATCCCCTGGCAAAAGAAGGCCGTACAAACCAGTGCGTTCTCATGGAACGTGGACACAAAGACGGGTGTGGCGCATGCCAAGATGAACGACGGCAAAGGCGAAGTGATCCTTGAACGCGTCAAGGGCGATAATTCCAGCCACGAAGTCGTCATGCACAACTTAAAATACTGGGGAGCGCAATCCAACGACGGCTTCCGCATGTGGAAGAGCAAACACGAAGCCTTCGAAGGGGATGGCCACAAGTTTTCTTACGATGGAACGAATGGGTTCCTGATCACCATCCACTTTTCTGGAAATGCAAAGCCCGCCTCCGCGGACTAATCCTCGGCTCAATCCAGGCCGCCGGGCTAGAATTCGTCGTCTTCACTGGTGTGTTTGAGTATGACTGTCTTGTGCGTGATCCGGATGTTGTGGCTGCGGAGTCCGGCGAGGATGGCGCGACGGGTTTCGGCGGGCAGCATCTCCGGCGCGAACACTCCGGAAATGTCTCCAGAGAAAAACCTTATGAAGAGCGCCGCGACGTGCGCGGTGGCGTAGGCGACGGGAGTGTTATAGCGCCCCTGCTGCCGGATTTGGTAGAGCGTCGGGAACATGCAGTCGCTGCGGATCAGCAGGTGCTGATCTTTCTTTTTGCCGTGCTTCACGCCGCGAACCAGGACGGCCGCCGCAAACCGGGCATTCTGCAGGACCCCTTGACGGATGAGCTTTGCAATCGTCCGCGGTGAAGATGTTTGAGGAAACCTCTGCCTCTGCATGCCGCGTGACTTCGACAATTTCCCTTGCTTATGCCAGCGTCTGAGCCTGTCGATTTCATTCCCGCCGATTTTAACGTCCAGGTCCCGCATAGGGATGAAACGGGGCAGCGTGGCTACTTCGTCCTGCGCCGCAAGTACCACGCGTGCCGTGCCGATCGGATCGGCAAATCGAAACTTCTCAATTTCGGAAAATCGTTTGCCTAGCTGAAACTTTCCATTTCGATAGACCTGCGGGTGTGAGACGGCCTCGTCGAACGAAACCTCCGGCGACCATTGGGAGATCGGGTCGTCACCTTCGGTGCTTTCATACAGCCGGATATGCACCGCTTCGACTTCATCGAGGACGTCGGCGCCGCGTTTCACGAGCAAATTCGTCAAGCCCGGGGCGGCACCGGCATTGATCAGCGCAACGCGTTTCTTCTCCTCGAATTTCTTGGTGTAGTGAAACTGCTCGGCCCTGAAGGGATGGCGCGTCAGGTGGGAACTCAAGTCCACATAATGCGCGCGCAGCCGCAGCGCCGCCCGCAAAACAATTTCGTTAAACACCGACGCCGAAGCGTTCACGATGAGCTGGCAGCCCTTTGCGGCCTTCACGATTCCGCGCAGGTTTCGCGCGTTCACTTCCGTTACCGCGATGGTGCTCTTTTTGCCCAGGAAGCGCCGCGCGCGCTCCGGATCACGGTCTCCGCACCACACCGTATGTCCTTGTCGCTCCAACAATTGCGCGAGAAGGGAGCCGGTCGCTCCGGCCCCTAGAACGAAGATCCGCATGGCGTGGCCAAAACTCTATCACAGACCGCGGGCAGGTATTGTCGGTCCCTCAGGCTTTGGTGTTGGAGGTATGACGAGGTGCGGGCGCTCCACGCAGGAGGCCTTCGGTGCTCAAATCTTCATCCAAATCCGGCCAGCGAATGCCGTATCCCCCGCCTGCAATCTTCCAATTGCTTAGCTGTTCTTTCGGTGCATGAAGAAGTCGCGGATACCAGGCGAGCGGCACACTGATGGTTCGTCCATCCATCAAGGCAACAATGAGCGAGTCGGCGGTGAAACTCACGCCCGAGATCCTTTCATTAGAACGTTGTAAGCCCGGCATGAGTCTTATTGTAGCCGGATAAGCATTTACGCCGCGGTATTTCAGTCAGCGACGGTCTTGTGAAGACGGGAGTTCAAGAAAGCGTCGATACCCAAGCCCAACAGAAAACCCTCGCTACTGGCAAGAATCGGTATGAGAACCGCGAACAGGATTACTTGCCGTAACGTCGTAAAACATGCCGGGAAAATCTTCGAAACGGTCCAAGAGGCGATCGCCATTGGCACAAATTCCGGCGTTCCTATGAGGCGCAGGAAGTGTCCTTTGTAAGGCGAAAGGTAGAATCCCGCGTGGAGGGTAATAGAAAGCGCTGGCAACGCTGTCGCCAGCCTTGTACCCCAACGGAGTGTCATCTGGGATAGCCTCCTTACTTCAATCTTAGACACCGCATTGCGATGTGGGGTGTCCTCGGCTTCCCGGATTGCGCCCTTCAGTCGGGCGGCGTAGACTATGGCTGTAACTCCGACCCCTGCAGCCTGCGGGAGAGACAACCCACGGCTGCTTGGGCGACGCCCTGAGAAATGATTAGGGCTGAGGGTTTGGGTGGAAACGCCCGGGCCTCCCGTGCTTGGAAAGGAGCGATACGCCGAATATGAGTACATTTTCGGTGAGCGCCCGATTCGCAGCACTGGATCGGGCGGTCTTGTTTTAGAGTTCCAGTGCGCCAAGGAAACGGGGAACTGCATCCAACAAGTGCAACGGGCCATGATCCTTCACGACAAATTCGGCCGCCAGATCACCGACCTGCGCATCTCCATCACGGACCGCTGCAACTTCCGTTGCGTCTACTGCCGCTCCGCCGACCCTGAAAACTACCGCGATCATGACGAAATTCTCTCCTGGCCAGAACTCGACCGGCTTGCCACGATCTTCCTCAGCCTTGGAATCCGCAAAATCCGCATCACGGGCGGCGAGCCGCTCGTTCGCGATGGCGTTGAGGACTTTATCGCTCGTCTCCACGCCCTCGGCGTCGAGGACCTCTCCATGACCACCAACGGTCACCTGCTGGCCGAACGGTGCGACCGGCTTATCGCCGCTGGCCTGCGCCGCATCAATATCAGCCTTGATTCGCTCGATCCCGAGAAATTCGAGCGCATCACCAGGACCAAGTCCTTCTCAACAGTCATGCACAGTATCGACGTCGCCCAGAAATCACGCCTAGCTCCTGCTAAGGTCAACGCCGTCCTCGTCCGCGGCATCAACGACGACGAAGTCGAAGCTTTCGCTTCCTACGCCCGCGAAACTGGCGTCATCATGCGATTTATCGAATTCATGCCGCTCGATGCCGACCGCCATTGGACTCGCGGCCTTGTTGTTCCGGCCGCCGAGGTCCATCAGGGCATCCACGCCCGCTGGCCGCTCCAGCAGATCCCCCACGAGCGCAGCGAGACGGCGCGCAAATACCGCTTCGCTGACGGCGCGCCCGGCGAAATCGGCCTCATCGCTCCGGTCACTCAGCCCTTCTGCGGGCATTGCTCACGCATCCGCCTGACCGCCGACGGCAAACTCCGCACCTGCCTCTTCAGCAAGGACGACCATGATCTGCGGGCTTTGCTCAGGGAAGGGGCCTCTGACGAAGATCTAGTTACCTATATCACCTCGATCGTCATCGAAAAGGAAGAGGGTCACCGAATCAACGAGCCCGGTTTCGTGCCACCCTCGCGTACCATGGTATTCATCGGCGGATAGTGGAAAATGGGCTCAAGTATGAGAAAATGAAGCTTCCAGGGCAGGGACCACTTAGCAACAGCCTCTACCAGACAGAACACACTCCATGGGCAACCTAGTATCCATTTCGGATAGCAGCACCCTCATCGGCGCACACCAGCCGCCGACTCTCCACGCGCCGGAAATCGAGGCCGGTGTTGGCTGCGACTTTGATTCTTACCTCCTCGTGCCGGACAATACCCTGGACGACCGCATCGCCGCCGCGAGGGCCCGTCTTGACCGCGATGTCGTGATTTTGGGCCATCATTACCAGCGCGATGAAGTCGTCAAGTTCGCCGATTTTCGCGGTGACTCCCTCAAACTCTCCTTCCAGGCTTCTCAAGCCGAAGGCCGCTATATCGTTTTCTGTGGCGTGCACTTCATGGCCGAAAGCGCGGACATTCTCCGCCGCGAGCACCAAACCGTCATTCTTCCCGACCTCAACGCCGGTTGCTCGATGGCCGATATGGCCGACATCGGCCAGGTGGAAGCTTGCTGGAGCGAGCTCTCTTCTTTCGTCGATTCGCGGAAAGTCATCCCCGTCACCTACATGAACTCGACCGCGGCCATCAAGGCCTTTACCGGCGAAAACGGCGGCTCGATCTGCACCAGTTCCAACGCCGCCGCCGTCATGAAGTGGGCCTTCGAGACCGGTGAAAAAGTTCTCTTCCTCCCCGACGAACACCTTGGCCGCAACACTGGATATCGCATGGGCATCCCGCTCGATCAGATGATCGTCTGGGATCCCTACGAGGAATTTGGCGGAAACACGCCGGAAGCGATTCGCAGCGCGCGCATCATTCTCTGGAAGGGCTACTGCTCCGTGCATCAGCGCTTTACACCGCAGCAAGTGGAGCGCGTTCGCCGCGAGCATCCCGGCATTCGCGTCATCGCTCACCCGGAATGCCGCTTCGAGGTCGCCGAGGCCGCCGACCAGATCGGCTCGACCGAAGGCATCATCAAGGCAATTCAGGTCTCCCCGGCAGGCACCGAATGGGCCGTCGGCACCGAAATTCACCTTGTCAACCGCCTCAGCAAGGAATTGAAGAGCCACAAAGTTATCTCGCTCGATCCCAGCGTTTGCGTCTGCACCACGATGTTTCGCATCACCCCGCAGCATCTCCTCTGGGCGCTCGAAAATCTGGGTGAGGGCAACATTGTGAACCGCATCACCGTTGACGAACGCACTCGCCATCATGCGCGAGTTGCCCTCGACCGCATGCTCAGTTTGCGCTAGCATCAAGTAGAACAGGTTCCAGCCTGCTCTCTTTTCTCGGCGCAACGCTGTCCCCGGAAACGGAATCATCATGGCAGATGAAGACGACGACGATCAGGAGCAGGACGAAACTCCGGAACCACCTCAGCGTATTTTTACGTTGACCGAAGCGGAGCGCGCGCGCCAGGAACTCGAACCTTTTCTCGTTGAGGCCATGGATTCCCGCAAGAAACTTTCTGGACTGGACAGCGAACTCGCGGCGGTTTCCGCCCGCATCATGATGATGGGCGGAGTGATCGTTCCCTACGAGAAATTGGCCGCGGTCCGCATGGAACACAACCGGCTTGCCGAAACGCTCAAATCCGCGCTCAATCGCATTCTGGAAACCGGATGCCTCATCAAGGACCTCGACGTCGGCCTCCTCGATTTTCCCGCGGTCATCAATAAGCAGGACGTCTATCTTTGCTGGAAGCTTGGCGAGGACCGCATCCGCTTTTACCATCGCCAGGACGAAGGATTCGCGAACCGCAAACCGCTCGATCCCCGCGACCTCGGCCCCGGCGACACCATTCAATAATTGTGACCTTCAGCTCGATAATCGTTCTTGTAGTGGCCGGTCTTCAGACCGGTGCTTCATTCATGGTGTCGTCCTGAGCGAAGCGAAGGATCTCAATTGCCCGCTCTTCACCGGCTCAAACTGTGATCAACTGTGACCGACCATCCTGAAAACCGCCTGAAAGATTCCGCCAGCCCCTACCTGCGCTCTGCTTCACACCAGCCCATCGACTGGCACGAATGGGGCGAAGCCGCTTTCGCCCGCGCCAAATCCGAGGACAAGCCCATCCTGCTGGATATCGGCGCCGTCTGGTGCCACTGGTGCCACGTTATCGACCGCGAAAGCTACGAGAACGCCGAGATCGCCAAAATCATCAACGAACATTTCGTCGCCGTAAAAGTCGACCGCGACGAGCGCCCTGATGTGGATTCTCGCTATCAGTCTGCCATCAGCCAGCTTTCCGGTCAGGGCGGTTGGCCGCTCACGGGCTTTCTGCTCTCTAATGGCAAACCTTTTTGGGGCGGTACCTATTTCCCGCCTGAAGATCAGATGGGCCGCCCCGGATTTCGCCGCGTTCTTCTCGCCGTCGCCGATTCCTATCGCAACAAGCGCGCCGACCTTGAGCGCGCCGCCAACTCCCTTGCCGACGCCGTCTCGCAAGCCGAAGTCTTCACCGGCGCCCGCGCCGATTTCGACCTAGGCGTTGTCGACGCGCAGATCAAGTCCATCACCCAGCTTTTCGACATCAAGAACGGCGGTTTCGGCCGCGCCCCAAAATTCCCACATTCCTCTGCCATTGATCTCATCCTCGAGCGCTATCAACAGACAAAAGAAAAACATCTCCTCGCCATGGCCGAAACCACGCTCGAAAAAATGGCCCACGGCGGTGTCTACGACCAGCTCGCTGGCGGCTTCCATCGCTATTCCGTCGATGAACGCTGGCTCGTCCCCCACTTCGAAAAAATGTCCTACGACAATTCCGAACTCCTTAAAAACTATCTCCACGGCTGGCAAGTCACGCAGAACCCGTTTCTTCGCGAGACCGCCGAAGGCATCATCGATTGGGTGAACGAGGTTCTTTCAGACCAGGAAAATGGCGGCTTCTACGCTAGCCAGGATGCCGACTACTCTCTCGATGATGACGGCGACTATTTCACCTGGAGCCTCGACGAGCTCCGCTCCGCGCTACTCTCTGACGAAGCTCGCATCATGGAGGTTTACTACGACGTCGAGGCCCACGGCGAGATGCACCACAATCCTGCAAAAAATGTTCTGTGGATCGCGCGTGACGCCACGGATTTCGCAAAGCAGCTCGGCCTCGATGAAACCACTGTCCGCCTGATCATCGCCAAATCAAAAGGAAAGCTGCTCGCCGCGCGCCTTCCGCGCCCCACACCGTTCATCGACAAAACGATGTACGTCTCCTGGAACGCGATGTTTGTCTCTGCTTATCTCGATGCCGCGCGCGTTCTCGGCGGCTCACTCGGCTCAAGCTCCCGCACCTTCGCCCTGAAAACCCTCGATCGCATACTGAAAGAAGTCTGGAGCGAAACCCGAGGCTTCGGCCACCGCATCGGCGGCCCCGCTCTCGAAGGCTCGCTCGACGATCAAGTTTTCAGCGTCCTCGCGCTTCTCGATGCCTACGAAACCACTCTCAATCCCTGCTATTTCAACGCTGCGCAAAAAACCATGGACTTCGCCATCGCCCGCTACGGCGACGCCGAAGGCGGCGGCTTCTTCGATCGTCCTTCCGACGCCGCCCCCATGGGAGGCCTCGACGTCCGCCGCAAACCCTTCCAGGATTCGCCCACGCCCGGCGCCAATTCCGTCGCCGCCATCGCCCTGATTCGAATGCACGCTTTTACCGGCGACGACCGCTACCGCGCCTTCGCCCAAAAAACGCTCGAAGCTTTCGCCGGCATCGCCCCGCAATACGGCCTCTTCGCTGCCACCTACGGCCTCGCCGCCACGCTCTTCGCGCATCATCCGCTGCAAGTCGTCATCACCGGCCATTCGAACGATCCCGCCGCGCAAGCCCTCGAAGCCGCCGCCCACCGCGTCTTCCGCCTCGGCAAATCCGTCCTCCGCGTCACCCCGGAAACGCCCCAACTTCATCTCGCCGGCGCCCTCAAGGAAACTCTCCCGCATCTCTCCGCAGGCAAACCCCTCGCCGTCGTCTGCTCCGGCCAAACCTGTCTTCCTCCCACTAGCGATCCCGAGCAACTCATCGCCCTGCTGAAGGACGCTGGGCACTCCATCGCCGCGGCCTGATGTGCCTCTTAAATTTCATGATTCAAGGATTCGAATCAGCCGGAGGTTTTTCGAACGGCCCGACGCGATGGAAAGTCAATACCGTCGAAAACGCCTCCGGGTCTTCCGCATATTGACGCACAAATTCCGCCAGCTTGTCGCTTTCTGCGGTCAGAAAGAGAAGGGAATCATTATCCTCATGATGTTCGATGGAAGGCAATGTCGCCTTTCCGCTCGAAATCATTTGCTTTAGCCAATCATAATTCAGGAGTCCCAAACGCAAAGTATCTCCTTCAACCCAAACCCTCCCGATGAAATGGATCGGCAACGCTCCCATGTCATGGGCGCTCCTGTGTTCCTGCCCGCTCTCGGTTTCGTCGAACGCTGCATCCAGGAATGTGTAGCTGCCCACTTGCACGAGAGAAACTTCGTAGACGTCTCTTAGCCTTTCGTTCGGCTTTAGACTGCTCACTACATAGACGTTAGCGCTCGTGCCGTCAACAAGGAAATACTCTTGCTGGTTGCTGTTGTCATCCGTGTTCACCCATTTCCCTCTCAGGTTGGCCGATTCCAATGGGGGCTCGCCCGATTCAAGCGGTCGTAGCGAGCCAGCGCAGCTGCATCCCCCGAGCCACGCGATTACAGGCACCAACAGTAGAACCTTCAACTCCGCCCAGTTTCGCAGCGAGATCATTGTCGGAGCCCTTTGGGAACCTCGCCCGAAATGCTGGTAAAAACCACGATCCAAAATATCCAGATCAGTCGCCGCATAGGCACCTCCGGCAGGTTTCCTGGGTTGGTACCCCTGGTCACCTTCCATCCTCAGGTCTACGGTCAACCTGCGGGATTATCAAGCGACAAGGTGCGCCAGTCCGCTGCTGACATCAAATGTCGTATCTTTCAGAGGGTTCCGAGGTGACTCGCCGCGCTTGAGTACCATTTAAGTGGCTTTATTAGAGTTGATTACAAGCAGGTATGGCTGATACAAGCAGTGAGGGTCGGCTCCTGCCAGAAGGATCTGAACCATGACTTAGGGCTGCGATTGTTACATCAGGCATGAAAAAAGCGGGCGCGATGCTCGCACCGCGCCCGCCGCTTCCTACCACTCCGGTTTTCCTTTACTTCCTTTACTTCCTTTACATCCTTTACCTCTCTGACTTCATTATTTCTTTGGCCTCGACTCCGGCGGCACCATCCCATTGATCCGGTAATACACAACAAGGTTGCCGTAGTGTTCTCCGGAGTGTTCGATCAACCCATAAGCCAAGTCATATAGCCGGTCCAAGTGGGGCCCGCCGTCATTCACCGCTTCATTTAGTCCCTTGTCGCCCTTCGCTTTGATCACCTCCGCGCCGTCGCTCACACACTGCTTCACGAACGTCACCAGGTCCGCCTTATTGTTAATCTTCAAATCGGCTGGCTTGGGATCGTCGGGATAACGCGGCTTTTTCCCCAGGGCGCTGTCCGTAAAGTAATACATGGACGCGGAAACATGCAGCAGCACCCCCCGAAACGTCCTCGAATCCGGGTTCGGCTTGTAGTCGTACTTATCCTCGGGCAAATCCTCCGCAATGATGATCAGTTTCCGCCCGATCTCGTTCCACTGTTCCAGCACCGCCTGCGAAGGGCTCGGCGCCGGTTTCGGTGGTTCCTTCTTTGCCGCCTCCTGTGCCACTGCTGGCAGCACCACCAGCCCCATGGCCAATGCCAACCCCACCACCCACTTGAGCTTCTTCATTTTTCTCTCCTCCGTTACGCCCCGAACGGGTCGGAGCGTTCTTTCCTTCAGACGCGCCGCTCCGCCAGGCGTTTCCCCCAATCTAGTTCATTCGTACAGTCCGACCTGGTCCTCCGCGGGGGTTTATCTTACGCAGTCAAGACGCCTTCGTCATGCAAAATTACCTGTCCCCGCATGGTAAGCTTGTATTTTGCGCTTGGGGGCACCGTCGCCGTGAATTGGAACTTTCTGCTGTTGCGCATTGCCATTGCTTTGAGCATTCTGACGCTGCTGTATCTTTCGCAGCGCTTCTGGTACCGCGCTCTCTGGCGCGTCACCTCGCATTGGGGTCGTCTTCCACTTCGCGTCGCCGCCCGTCTGGTCTATGTTGTTCTTCTCCTCCTGGTCATTGTCACGATGGCTCAGGGTTTGATCTTCGGCCGCGGCGGCTTCGCCCGGCAAAGCTCTGGAGTGACCGTACTTACCGGTCTGTGGTTTTTCAGCGCACTCTTCGCTTTTCTCGCCGTTAAGACGGTTCATGCGTTGGAGTGCCTCTGGCGTTGGCTGCATGCCGCAACGGCGAAAAAACTCGTCACCGGGCCTGCCGTGCAGTCCCAGCCGGCCGCTGCTGAGATTGTTGCCGATCCCGGTCGCCGCTACTTCTTCCGCGCCGCGACTGCTGCCGCGGGTGCTGCTCCTTTCCTCGGTGCCATGTACGGTTTTGCCGCAGAGCGCCTCAACTATCAGGTCCGCCGCGTCGAGATTCCCTTGCCCAATTTGCCAGCCGCTCTCGATGGCATGAAGATTGTGCAGATCAGCGACATTCACCTCAGCGGCTATATGTCCCGCGCGCAAGTGCGCCGGGCCGTGGATATGGCCAACGATCTCGGCGCTGACCTTGCCGTCGTCACTGGCGATCTCATCACCGGCTCAGGCGACCCCATCGCCGATTGCGTCGAAGAAGTTCGCCGACTTTACGCTCCCCTCGGCACGTGGGGCTGCAACGGCAACCACGAGATTTACGCGCGCGCCGAGGATGAAGCTGCATATCTCTACTCGCAGGCGGGCATGAAAATGCTGCGCCACGAAAACGTGCAAATTCATTTCAAGGGCGCCTCATTCAATCTCCTCGGCGTTGATTACCAGCGCGAGCGCACTCCCCGCGGCCAGCGTCAGCAGACCCTTGCGGGGGTCGAGCCGCTCGTCCGTCGTGACATGCCCAACATTCTCCTTTCTCACAATCCCAACACGTTCAATCGCGCCGCGGAACTCGGCATCGAGCTTTCTCTCGCCGGTCACACCCATGGCGGACAGATCCAGGTCGAAATCCTCGACCATCGCCTGAGCCCTGCGCGCTTCATAACCGACTATATCGCTGGCCTCTACCAGCGTCCGCTGTTTGCCCCCGCCCCCAATGATCGTGCAGCTTCGAACGCTTCGGGCACTCGCGCGTTTAGCCCTTCGCTCTTCGCCTCGGCTTCAGGTCCAATGGCCCATATCTATGTGAATCGCGGCTTGGGCACCGTCGGCGCACCAGTACGGCTGGGCGTCCCTCCCGAAATTAGCCTGATTGTTCTCCGCACGGCTTAACCACCTCTGCCCCCGCTCGGCGAATTCGTCTCTGCCGCCATTCCAATCGGGGAATAAATTCCTCCAGTCTTTGGTATGTAATCCGGTGCACTGATTCAGATTCTTGGAGCTTGACCATTTGCGTCATACCGCCTTTTCTGCAAGTTCCTTGCTCTCAATCGCCATAATTCCAGAATCCCGTCTAACCTTGGAATTCGGTTTGCATCCAATGCTTCGGAGTCCACAGGCCGGAAGTTCGTCTGCGAACACATGGGACGTGTTTCGCATCGAAAATCTCGCTTTGGAAGGATTCTCAAATGCTGTCCGAAAGTAAGTCCTGGAAGTTTCTTCCAGTAGTGGCTCTTTCGCTTTTCTTGCTCCCTGCAGTTACGCAAGCGCAACACTACAAACAAACGAACCTGGTCTCCGACATAGCCAGTATGGCTCCCACGTTCGATCCCAATCTGAAGAATCCCTGGGGTCTTACCCGCTCCTCCACCACTCCCACGCGTCCCGGGAGCCCTTTTTGGGTCGCCAACAACAATTCCGGCACTTCCACCCTCTACACGGGAGCTGGCGCCATAATTCCAATCAACGGCACTGGCACCGTCACTGTTCCGCCTCCCAAGGGTTCCCCGGCGGGAACGCTGTCGACCCCTACAGGCGTAGTCTTCAACGGCAGCCCTACCGATTTTCTGATCGCTCCCGGCAAATCCGCTGCCTTCATTTTCGCGACGGAAGATGGAACGATCTCCGGCTGGGCTGGCGGGCAGAATGCTGTGCCCCTCGTTGACAACTCCGATAACGGTTCTGCGAACGGTGCCGTTTACAAAGGTGCGACCTCCGGCGAAATCAACGGCAACAAATTTCTCTACGTCACGAATTTCCGTTCCGCGAAAGTCGAAGTCTATGACACCAACTTCAAGCGCGTGCATCTTGATGAAGACGCTTTCGAAGCTGAGGACATTCCGCACGGCTTCGCTCCCTTCAACGTTCAGAACGTCGGCGGCACGCTCTTTGTCACTTACGCCAAGCAGGACGCTCCCCGGCACGATCCTGTCGGCGGCGCCGGCTTTGGCTTCGTCGAGCTCTTCACTCCCGCCGGCAAACACATCGGCCACCTCGAACACGGCGACTGGTTCAACGCCCCCTGGGGCGTGGTCTGGACCACTCGCGATTTCGGCGAGTTCAGCAACGCCATCCTCGTCGGCAATTTCCGCAGCGGCTGGATCGCCGCGTTCAACGGCTTCACCCACAAATTCATCGGCTGGGTGAGGAATCCCGACGATTCGCTGGTAACCATCGACGGCTTGTGGTCGCTTACCTTCGGCAATGACGCGACCGCAGGCCCGGCGAACACTTTGTTTTTCACCGCCGGAATCAACAATGAGGCTGATGGCCTCTTCGGCACCATCACGCCCCTCGACGGCCTCGACGGCGACGAAGAATAGACGCCGCAAGATCGTTTTTGCATAACAAAACGACCCACTGAGACGGTAGCTTGCATTAGTTCCGCTGCCGTCTCTTTTTTTTCGCCCCAATGATTGTTTTCCAGCCGCTCGCCAATGCTAGAATCTCACCGCGCCAATTCATTCCATGTCCATGCAAGAGAAAAATTTCTGGGCGACTACTGTCGATTCGCCAGCCGTCGTCGCCTCGTCTGAAATGCCCGATTTTGTTGACGTCGCCATCGTCGGCGGCGGTTACTGCGGTCTCTCCGCGGCACGCACGCTCGCAAAACGCAGCGTAAAGGTTGCCGTGTTCGAAGCCGAAACTTTCGGCTGGGGCGCCAGCTCTCGCAACGGCGGCATGGTCCTTACCGGCATGAAGCTGCCGGTGCCAACGCTGATCAAACGCTATGGTATCGAAGTCGTTCGCAAGATGTATGCGGCGTCGCTCGAATCGATCGATAGCGTCGAGCGGGTCGTACGCGAAGAAAACATCGACTGCAGCTTTTCGCGTTGTGGCCACCTCGAAGTGGCCTGCAAACAATCACACTTCGATGGTTACGAGGAATCCGCTGCGCTGATCCAGCGAGAATTCAATCACGAGCTGCGCATCATTCCAAAGAAAGAGCTGCGCGCCGAAATCGGTTCGGACATTTATTTTGGCGGCATGGTCGACGATGCCAGCGCTGGCTTGAATCCCGCGCGTTACGTTGCCGGGCTGGCGTTGGCGGCACGGCGCGCAGGCGCCTGCCTTTACGATCACACGCGCGTTACATCGGTCACGCAGGAAACAAACAATGGCGCGCGCAAATTCCGCGTGCAAACTTCAAAGGGAGCCATTACCGCGCGCGAAGTGATTCTCGCCAGCGGCGCCTACACCGCGGAAGCCACGCCCGCGCTACGAAATAAGATCATTCCCATCGGCTCGTACATTATCGCCACCGAAGTCTTGCCTGACCATCTGGCGCGCGAACTCAGCCCGCGCAACCGCATGATCTACGACTCAAAGCATTTTCTCTACTACTACCGCCTCACGCCGGACAACCGCATGCTCTTCGGAGGCCGCGCCGCGTTTTTTCCGGAAACCGAAAACACCGTGCGTCAGAGCGCCGAAATTCTGCGCCTCGGCATGATGGGCGTGTACCCGCAGCTTCGCGATGCCAAAGTTGAATTCGTCTGGGGCGGCACGCTCGATTTCACGCTGGACGTTATGCCGCACGCGGGGAAACTCGACGGCATGTATTTCGCAGCAGGCTTTGCAGGACATGGCGTCGCCGCCGCAACGTGGTTCGGCGCGAAACTTGCCGGCCTAATCTGTGGCGATCCAAATGACATCCCGTTCGACGGCATCAAGTTTCCCGCCGCTCCGTTCGGTTTGCGCAGCGGCAACACCTGGGCGCTTCCCCTCGCCGGCGCCTGGTACAAACTCCTCGATTTCCTTACGTAGGTTGCGGACCGGTTTTTCCGATGTGCAATTTCCTAACAGCGAAATACGTGATTGGCCCGAGCAGTACAGGCACTGGTCCCCACTTCCGCGCGAACGGGTCACTGGCCACCAGCGCGACCACGCTCATCGCCAGCGGCGCAACGACGACATAGAGCAGTCCGGCGCGGCCCCACGGGATACGGAAAGGCCGCCGCAAATCCGGTTGCGTTTTGCGCAGGCGCCACGAAGCCAGCACTGTCAAGACCGTCACGCCAATCCGCAGCCACACATAAATCGTCAGGAGCTGAACCATGGTTTTCTGCGCCAGCAGCGCGCAAATAATCGATGAGACGATGATCGCAATCCAGGGCGTGCCGTAGCGCGGATGGCGCGCTGAAAACGCACCTGGCAGATAGCCGTCTTCCGCCATTGTCGAAGGCATCCGCGTGCTGGTCAGCACCGTGGCGTTCAGAAGAGAAATGTTGGTGACCATGGCCGCGATGGTCATCACAAAACCGAGCCACGGTCCGCCAATCAGCCGCGCCGCGTCGGAAAAATATCCGGTGTGCCACTTCTGCCAATCGCCGAGCGCTGCGAGCGAAAACATCGTCGGCAGAAAATACGTGGCCATCGAGAGGGGCACGACGATGGCCAGCGCGATCGGATAATTCCGCTGCGGATTTTCCACTTCCTCCGCGACGCTGGAGACTTGTTCGTAGCCGGAATAGAGCCATAAGCCCAGCGCCAGCCCAGCGCCGAAAACCCGAAACGGCGGAACATGCGGCGGCACCAGCGGTGTGAAAGGATTGTGAGTCCAATTCGTTGCCGCGATCACGCATAATGCTCCGACTACTAGAAGCACGAAAATCTCCAGCACCGTGGAAACCGCGCCAACCATCTGAATGCCGCGCACGTTGATCCACGCAATCACGCCGATAATGAGCACGCTCGCCAGGTGGTGCTTCCATCCCACAATCGCCGGGAAATAGAAGCTCAGGTAGTCGGTTGTTAGCACAGCGTAGGCGGCGGCCAGCAGGAACGAGGCGCTCCAGTTCCACCAGCCGGCCTGAAATCCCCAGAAGTCGCCAAACGCCGCGCGCACCCAGCGGTAGAATCCGCCCTCCACGGGAATCGCAGTGGTCAGCTCCGCAGCAACGAGCGAAACGGGAATGCACCAGAACAGCGGAATGAAGAGGTGATAGAGCAGCGTCAACCCCGGCCCGCTGGTGGTGATCATGTCTTCCAGGCCGAAGGGGCCGCCGGTCGCGTAGGCGTACATCACAAACACAAACGGCAGCAGTGCCGCCTTCTGCACGGCCGCGCGTACCGGACTGGATTTGCTCGTGTTTGCGGAAATGTTCGCTGGCCTCGTTTGCATCCAGACGGAGGATTTGTTGGGCAGAGAGTAGCGCATCGAGCTGCGCAATGGGAAGGGCAGACGAGTTCCTTGGGGCACGGGTTTGGGCCAAGGAGACCCCCAGGGGGTCTCGGAAGTGTGGCAAATACAGGGGTTACAAACGGCCGTTTTGGAAGTGTGGCAATGGTTGGGCTTAGAGGGCGATTTCTCGGATGTGTGGCAATAAAAGGAGTTAGGGGAGTAGGAACTGCGAATGGACGTCAAGAAAGGGAACGAACTGTCAGATCGGCGAGGATATAAGGCGGCAAACACGGGAGAGAATAGCACGCCATAGCCGATTGGTTAAGTAGTTTTCATTAAAACACAGAAATCAGGCATTGAACGGTCGCGCCGGGAATTGAATGGCGACTCATGCTGAACGAAGAAGGTCCCAAAAATCTACTTTGGCCGCCTGATCGCCGAATCAAGTCACCTTCGATGTTTCGGAGCGCAGGCGGGCTATAACGAGGCGGATTTCTTCGTAGGTTAGGTCCTGCGGGAGGGTCTCCATTTGCGAGCGGTGCCGCGATTTTTTCGTGGCGTCTGCCTTTCCACATTCAGCCATTCCGGCGTTCGCGCGCACACATCGCACGTGCCGCATTGCTGCCATTTCGGGGTTTCCCCAAAATGGCAGCAGACAGTCCGTTGCCTGCACTCCCCGGAATTTATGAGTTTTTTTACGCCTTCAAAGCCTTCCCTGGCTCTCCTCTTTTCCGCCTGCCCCGGAATCTCGTCGATGAAATATCTTTGTCGGAAGAAATCAGCACCTTGCCAGAACAGAAAGCAATCCGCAGGGAGCGCGTCGCGTCCGGCGCGGCCTGCTTCCTGGTAGTACTGCTCCACGCTCTTGGGGAGCGAGAGATGAATCACCGTCCGGACGGAAGCTTTATTAATGCCCAAGCCGAAGGCCATGGTGCCGACCATGACGCGCACTTCGTCAGCCATCCATTTTTCCTGGTTTTCGCGGCGCGCGGCGCTATCCATTTGGCCGTGATAGCCGATGGCGGCGATGCCGTTTTCCTCGAGGAAATCGACGGTGTCTCCGACGCGCGCGACCGTAGGGGCGTAGACGATGACGCTTCCGTCCGAGACTTGTTTGACCGCGCGGAGGAGCAATTCATTCTGTGTTCTGCTGTCGCACTGGCGAACGATGTAGCGCAAATTGGGCCGGCGAAAACTCGCAATGTGTTTATACGGATCGCGCAGGCGGAGTTGCTCGATGATGTCGTGGCGGACGCGCTGCGTGGCGCTGGCGGTGAACGCTGCGATCGGGCGGTCGGGAAAGAGCTCGCGGAGGCGGCTGAGCTGACGATACTCGGGACGAAAGTCGTGGCCCCATTCGGAGATGCAATGGGCTTCGTCGATCGCGAAGAAAGAGACGGGCACGCGGCCAAGCCAGGCCGGAGTGCCGTCGAGGGCGATGCGCTCTGGCGACAGATAGAGGAGGCGGTAGTGGCCCTCACTGGCGCGGCGAAGAATGACGCCGCGCTGGTCGCTGGAAAGAGAGCTATTGAGAAAACCGGCGGGGACTCCCATTTGTTCGAGATGTGCCACCTGGTCCTGCATGAGAGCGATGAGAGGGGAGACCACGACGGCGGTGCGGTGCGAGTCCAGCACAGCGGGCAATTGGTAGCAGAGCGATTTACCACCACCGGTGGGCATGACCACGCAGGCGTCGCGGCCGGCGGCGATGCTCTTAACGATATTTTCCTGGCCGGCGCGGAAGGATTCGTAGCCCCAGTACCGGTGCAACGCTTCAGAAAACCGCGCGGCCGTTTGCTCCGGGAGATCCTGTTCGGGAACCGGTGGTGCCAAAGTCGCCATAATTCTCGTTCCTTACTAGAATTACTCATCGCCCGGCGATGCAAAAGGCGCGAGCGAGACGGTTTGCAGTATTCGCTTTTATTTCGCCTAATGTCAAGTGCTATCTTTGGCATGCCCGCGTTGGTTTCCAATCGCAAGTTCGCCCCCATGTATAATCGCGCGTCGATATGAGCGAACAGAAAAGGCCGCAGGCGTTGCCGACGGGTCCGGAGCGCGAACTGGAGATTTATGCGCTGGGGCTCGGCGGCGGGAAACCGCTCGTTCCCGTGCCGCTGGAATTGCTGGAGCAGAAGGCGAAAGAAATCCTTCCGCCGCGGGGGTACGACTACGTGGCTGGCGGAGCGGGCGGCGAAGACACCATGCGCGCGAACCGCGAAGCGTTCTACCGGTGGCGGATCGTGCCGCGGATGCTGCGGGACGTTGCGAAGCGCGATTTAAGGGTTGAAGTACTTGGCGCGCGATTGCCTGCGCCGATTTTGCTGGGGCCCGTCGGCGTGCAGGAGATTGTTCATAAGGACGCGGATGTGGCGAGTGCGCGAGCTGCGGCGTCGTTGGGATTGCCATTTGTGCTGAGCACGATGTCAAGCCGGACAATCGAGGAGGTTGCGCAAGAGGCGGAAAAGGTAGCGCGGTCGCCGCGGTGGTTCCAATTGTATTGGGGCAAGAATCCGGAGCTGACGGCCAGCATGGTACAGCGCGCGGAACGCGCGGGATATTCGGCGCTGGTCGTGACCCTGGATACGCATTCTTTGGGCTGGCGCGAGCGGGACCTGCATCATGGTTATTTGCCATTCATGCTGGGGCAGGGGCTGGCGAATTATTTCAGCGATCCAGTTTTTCGCGCGTTACTGGCGCAGCCGCCGGAGCAGAATCCGATGGCCGCGATTCAGCTTTGGGGCAGCTTGTTTTCGAATCCGGCGCTCACCTGGAAAGACATCGGGTTTTTGCGGCAGCACACTCGCGTACCAATCATTCTCAAAGGAATTCTGCATGCAAACGATGCGGCGCAGGCGCTGGACGCGGGCGTGGATGCGTTGATTGTCTCAAATCACGGCGGGAGGCAAGTGGATGGCGGCATTGGCGCGCTAGATGCGCTTCCAAGCGTGGTGCGCGAAGTGAATGGGCGCGTGCCCGTGCTGTTCGACAGCGGGATTCGCCGCGGTGCGGACGTTTTCAAGGCGCTGGCGCTGGGCGCAAGAGCAGTGTTGCTTGGCCGGACCTATATGTGGGGACTGACGGTGGCCGGCGAAGAAGGCGTACGGGATGTTTTGCTGAATTTGGTGGCGGATCTGGACTTGACGATGGCGCTTAGCGGGTACAAGTGCTGCCGCGAGCTGGATGCTTCCGCGTTGTGCAAGAGCGATCCGGCAGCGACGTTGGCCCCGGCACAGTCTTAAGCACTGCAGCGCGAAGTTGCCGCGACCATCCCCAGGTGCCATAATTCGAGTTCAAGCTGCAGTGCCGCGATTTGTGACAATTCTCTGTCGCGAATGGCGGGCCACGGTTTCTGAGGGGGTTTTATGGGAGTACGCGATAGCTGGATCGAAAAACGGGAAGCGGCGGTTGCCGGAGGGAACGGCAACAGAAACGTTTCGCAGATGCATTTTGCGCGGCAGGGCTTAATCACCGAGGAGATGGAGTACGTTGCGAAGCGCGAAAAGCTGGAACCGGAGCTGATTCGCAGCGAAGTCGCGCGCGGACGGATGATCATCCCCGCAAACGTGAATCATGGCAATCTGGAACCGATGGCCATCGGCATCGCGAGCAAATGCAAGATCAACGCAAACATAGGTAATTCCTCCACCAGCTCGAATATCGAAGAAGAACTTAAGAAGCTGCACCACGCCGTACATTACGGCGCGGACACGGTGATGGACCTTTCGACGGGCGGGGATATTCCCGTGATTCGGAAGGCGATCATTGAAGCGTCGCCGGTGCCGGTGGGAACCGTGCCTGTCTACGAAGCGATTTCGCGTGTGCGGCGGCCCGAGGACTTGACGTTCGAATTGATGCGCGAGGTGATTGAAGAGCAAGCTGAGCAGGGCGTCGATTACATGACCATCCACGCGGGCGTGCTGCGCGAGCATGTCCCCCTGGTACGCAAACGGATTACCGGAATTGTGAGCCGCGGCGGTTCGCTGATGGCCCACTGGATGGAGCATCACAAAAAGCAAAATTTCCTGTACGAGAACATCGAGGAAATTTGCAAGATTTTCAAAAAGCATGACGTGAGCTTTTCGTTCGGCGATGGACTGCGGCCGGGGTGCATCGCGGACGCGAGCGACGAAGCGCAGTTCGCTGAACTGAAGGTGCTGGGCGAACTGACGAAAAAGGCGTGGGAGCACGACGTCCAGGTAATGATCGAAGGGCCCGGGCACGTGCCAATGGACAAGATCAAGGAGCAGGTGGACAAGGAGATGGAATGGTGCCACGAGGCGCCGTTCTACACCCTGGGGCCGCTGGTAATCGACATCGCGCCGGGTTACGACCACATCACCAGCGCGATTGGCGCGGCGATGATCGGATGGCATGGAGCTTCGATGCTGTGCTACGTGACGCCGAAGGAGCACCTCGGGCTGCCAAACCCGGAAGACGTGAAGCAAGGGGTAATCGCGTACAAGATTGCGGCGCACGCCGCGGACGTGGCGCGTCACCGGCCGGGGGCGCGCGACCGCGACGATGCGCTGAGTTATGCGCGGTTTTTGTTTGACTGGAACAAGCAGTTTGAGCTTTCGCTCGATCCGCCAACCGCGAAAGCCATGCACGACGAAAATTTGCCTGACGATTTTTATAAAGAGGCGAAGTTTTGCTCGATGTGCGGACCGAAGTTCTGCTCGATGAACATCACGCAAATGGCGGACGCCGAAGGCGGCCACGACCAGGCGGAACGCAAACAGAAGTTCGTGGAGCTGCTCGCCAAAGTGCAAGGTGCCTAGTTTTTCAGCGAATGCCCGAGATCACTTCCAACGACTCTCTACGTGAAGAGTTTAACCGCTGGGCGGAGGCCGGGCGCGGCGAGGGGATGGAGCAGGATCACCTGCCCATCACGCTGCCGGTGCTGGAGAAGATGCGCCTGGCTCTGACAGACAACGTCTTGGACGTAGGTTGCGGTGCTGGTTGGCTGTCGCGGCGCCTCGCGAAGCTGGTGCCCGAGGGGCGCGTGGTGGGGATGGACATTTCCGATGAAATGATCCGTCACGCGCGGCGCAGCAGCGTGGACTTTGACAATTTGATGTTCGTTACCGGAGAAGTGGCGCAAATCCCCTGGCAACCACACTTTTTCTCGCGCGCGATTTCGGTGGAATCTTCGTACTACTGGCCTGATCCCGCGGCGGGCGCCAAAGATATTTTTCGGGTTCTCAGCGAAGGCGGCTCAGCGTGGATCCTGATCAACTACTACCGTGACAATCCGCATTGCCACCAGTGGGGAAGCCTTCTCGCGGTGCCCACGCATCTTTTCTCTGCCGAGGAATGGTGCGGATTGTTCCGTGGAGCGGGATTCACAAACGTTGCCCACGAGCGCGTCATCGATCAATCTCCATCGCCGGAGGTTTATACCGGGCGGTGGTTCCGCGACGCGGAACATCTGCGAGCATTCAAGACCGAAGGCGCCCTCTTGTTGCACGGAGTAAAGTAACTCGGACAGGTTACCTTTTTGAATCAAATTGCGCTGGCACGGGTTTTGTCCTCTCGAGCGCTGATAACATTAGTCCACGTTATCCCTTCCATCGGGCCGGCCAGTATTTCAGACCGGTTGGGTTGCGTTCGAGAGCGTGAATGACCGAAGCTTCGCCCAGATTATCTGTGCTCATAGTTGAGGATTCACCCCTTTCCCGGAAGCTCCTCGAGCATGCGCTTTCGGACGACTCGTATTCATTGATGTTCGCGGAAGATGGAAACGGGGCGCTGCAGCTCTTCAAGGAGCGCAGGCCCGCGGTCGTGATCACGGACTGGATGCTGCCGGACTGCTCCGGACCCGAGCTGTGCCAACGAATTCGGACAGATTCTTCTGATTCCTATACCTACATCATCTTGCTGACCAGCATGACGGAGAAGAAAGACATCGTAAGAGGTCTTTCTTCGGGAGCGGACGATTATCTGACAAAGCCCTTTGATCGCGGCGAACTGCTGGCGCGCATCGGAGTGGGACGCCGCATCATTGACCTGCACCGCGAAATCGACGCCAAGAACAAACTGCTTGAGGAATTGGCGCACACGGATTCGCTCACGGGCCTGCCGAACCGCCGGGCGATCGAGGAGTGGGCGGGGCGCCAACTGCGTGGGGCGGCGCGCCATGGTTATTCGCTGTGGGTTGTCCACGCAGACCTGGATAACTTCAAGATCATCAATGACAGCCACGGACACGAAGCTGGCGACGAGGCGCTGAGAGGATTCGCCACGATCCTGAAGGAAAATACGCGCGCGTCGGACATCGGCGGGCGAATGGGCGGGGATGAATTTCTAGTGGTCCTGACGCATGTCCAGGAAGACCAGATCCAGCTAATTGTGGAACGCCTGCGCGCGCGATTCGCGTCGAAGAAGTTTACTTTCGGTGGCGAAAGCATTTCCGTGACGGCCAGTTTCGGAGCTTGCGGATTCCAGGGCAAGCAGCCGCCGGAATTCTCGAAGCTGGTGCAAGAGGCGGACAAGGCGCTCTATTGCGCGAAACGCGCAGGCCGCAACCAGATCAAGATTGAACTTTTCTCGGTCTTGACACCCTAATTCTGCGAAGTTCCCTCCATGTGGTGACATCCTTCGAACTGTGATATGAGTGGCCGGGCAGCGGTCTTTCCCGCAGGCCTTACCGCCAAGTTGCGCCGCGAGGTTTTCGAATGTCCTTTTTAAGTACTGGCGTGGCCGTTGTGACGGGGGCAGGATCCGGCATTGGCCGGGCTCTTGCGCAGCGACTGGCTAGTGCCGGTTCGGCGTTGGCACTCGCGGACGTCGATGAAGCGGGACTTCTGCAGACGGCGCAATCGTTAGAGAAGAAGACCGCAGCGGTTACCATCCACGTCGTGGACGTCGCCGATGAGGAAGCCGTGCGCTCGTTCGCGCAGGAAGTTAGTAACAGACATGGCCGCGTTACCCTGCTGATCAATAATGCCGGGGTTGCGCTGCATGGCAATTTTGAAGAAGTTTCACTGGATGATTTTCGTTTGTTGATGAACATCAATTTCTGGGGCACCGTGTACGGCGTAAGATTCTTTTTTCCAGTATTGAAGCGGGAAAAGCGCGCGCAGATTGTGAACATTTCGAGCGTTTTTGGAATGATCGCTCCGGCGGGACAGTGCGCTTACGCGGCCAGCAAGTTTGCGGTGCGCGGATTCACGGAGGCGCTGCGCCACGAACTCCAGGGCGGCAACGTCAGCGTCTCTTGCGTACATCCCGGTGGGATTCGAACGCAGATCGCGCGCCACGCGCGCATAGGGGCCGGTGTTACAACAACGGGACATCAGGAGAAGGCTGCCCAGTTTGAGAAGCTTCTCCGGACTTCTCCTGAGGCGGCTGCGGCGCGGATTTTGCGCGGCGTGGAACGCCGCGAGCCACGGGTCCTGATCGGCGCGGACGCGTATCAGGTGGATTTTCTCCAGCGTCTCCGGCCCGCAACGTATTGGAAGACCCTTTCGCGAAGAATGGAAAAGCTCACCTCAGAATCGAGATGAAGCAGACCCGTTTGTTACGCGCCTTAGAGAGTTTTTGACTCTAGGGGCAACGGTGAATATACTCGGCGTCATCAAGGAAGGACCGACCCATGGGCGTATTGGACCAACGCTTCGAGAAGAACTTCATGATTACCTCGGTAGACTACGTGTTCAACTGGGCGCGAAAGAGCGCCATCTGGCCGCTCACGTTTGGGCTGGCGTGCTGCGCGATTGAGATGATTGCCTCGACGACTTCGCGGTTCGACATGGCGAGGTTCGGAGCCGAAGTTTTCCGGCCGTCGCCACGCCAGGCCGACCTGATGATCGTGGCAGGCACGGTGACACTGAAGATGGCGCCCGTGCTGAAGCGCGTATGGGAACAGATGCCGGACCCCAAGTGGTGCATTTCCATGGGAGCGTGCTCGAGTGTCGGTGGACCGTTCAACGCGTATTCGGTTTTGCAAGGTGTTGACCGCATTGTACCGGTAGACGTGTACGTCGTAGGATGCCCGCCGCGGCCGGAAGGGCTCTTTTTCGCGCTGCTGAAGCTGCAGGACAAGATCGACCAGATGACGCTGGCAAAGCGGCCCACGGAAGTGCGCTTGAAGCCGCAGATGGTGGAAGAATTCAAGAAGGGTGTGATGGTGGCGCAAACGCCGGAACCCAGATAGAAAAGGGAAATCGGAAAATAGAAACTAGTAAGGTTAGCGGGGAGATTCAACACAAAGGCCGCAGAGATCGGGGAGTCAGACAGGAAGAGGAGAGAGAAGAAGATGGGATTTGCGCGAGCGGCGAAGACGAATGAAATCACTCCGGGAACAATCCGGGAGTTTCAGGTGGAGGGCAAAGCGATCGCCCTGGCCAATGTGGACGGAAAGTTCTATGCCATCAACAATACCTGTCTGCACCGGGGAGGGCCGCTGGGCCAAGGTGTCATGGACGGAAAGGTTGTCACTTGCCCCTGGCATGGCTGGCAGTACGACGTAACTACGGGCAAGATTAGCCAGAATCCAACTGTGGGGGTGGATTGTTACGCCGTTGAGGTTCGCGGAGAGGATATTTTTGTGGACGCCGGCTAGATTCTCTCCATAAGTCGTTGAAAAAAAATGAGTTATGCTGATTTTGTCGGAATGTAGCCACTTGGGCCCACCTCCGGCCCTAAAGCGTCAGGTTCCTCTAACCCTCATATTTTGTTTCGCTTTTTCGATGCCAGCGTGTATATTGCTGCGGACTCGAAGCCTCGATGGCGATACCGACTGCTCAACGACACTACTGGATCTTCAGCGCTGACCCGCACCAATACCACTGGGACACTCTTTTCGTAAAAGGCAAGGAGATGTGGCACGGCGCCGGGTCCAAGCCTGACGCAATTCGCGCCCTGAAGCAGGTGCGCAAGGGCGACCGGGTACTGTGCTACCACTCAGCTCCTGAACGGGCGCTGTATTCGATCGCGGAAGTCACACGGGATCCTTACCCGGACCCGCACGACCATAAAGGAAAGAACCTGGTGGCGGACCTGCGCGCTTTCGAGAAACTGCCCCGGCAGGTAACCTTGGCAGAGATTCGCGCGAATCCGGCGTTGAGGAAGATGAAATTACTGAAGAATGTCCGGATCATCGTCTCACTGCTCACCGACCAGGAGTATCAGGAGCTTCTGCGCATGGCGGGAATCGTCGCGACGCCGGGAATCCCCCTGCCGTGACGAGGAGCGCTGGCGGCGACTGTTCCACAAGTGAATTGAGGTGAGAGATGGCTTCCTTTGGCCGCTCCAGCATTCTTGTTGTTTGCTTTGCTGCCCTTTCCGCATTCTTATTCCAAAACGCGCACCACGATTCAATCCTTGAAGGTATTCCCGCCGGTAAGACGCGGGTGCTCGACCTGAGTTACGCGATCAGCGACAAGCTGGTGCCGTGGCCCGGAGATGCGAAGTTCTTCGAAGCCAAAGTCAACGCCACCATTGAGAAAAACGGATATTTCACGCGGAGTTTCTGGATGCTGGAACACTATGGGACGCATCTGGATGCGCCGGCGCATTTTTCACCTGGCAAGGCGACGGTTGACCAAATTCCCGTCAAGCAGTTGTTCGGGCCAACCGTAGTCATTGACGTGCGCACCGAGAGCACCAAGGACGCGGATTATCTGCTCCCCGCCGCACGCATCGAGGATTTCGAAAAGAAGTATGGACGAATTCCCGAAGGCGCGATTGTGCTGCTGAGGACGGGATGGGCGTCTCGCTGGCCGGATGTTCAGAAGTACCGGAATCAGGATCCAACGGGCAAAATGCACTTTCCAGGGTTTTCAGTAGAGGCCGCGAAAATGCTGATCGAACGTAAAGTAAGCGGCTTGGGGTGCGATACACTGAGCATCGATTACGGCGCATCGAGTGACTTTGCCGTGCATCGCCTCTCGTTGGGCGCGGGTCTCTACCACCTTGAAAATCTGTCAGACCTGAGTGAGTTGCCGGAAACAGGAGCGTTTCTCATCGTGGCGCCTATCAAGCTGGAAGGCGGTTCAGGCGGAGCGGTGCGAGTCTTCGCGCTCCTGCCTTGAATCTGGCGCGATTTTTGTTCTTCGTATTCTGAATCAGGTCAAATCTCTTGTTGCTAGCGACGAAAGTGGTTGCCAACGTGTGCTATTTTGAAGTGTTGGTTAACTGATGCCGGAACTTCCCGAAGTCGAAACGGTAGCACGCGGATTGCGGCAGGCAATTCTCGGCCGCCGGATTGTTTCCGTCACGCTGGGCAAAACGGATTTTATCGACGATCCTGCCGCGCTGGAGCAACACTTGCCGGGGCGCCAGATCGAAGCGGTCGAGCGTTACGGCAAGTTCATGCTGTTGCGGCTCTCGGCGGTGAATGGAAACACCAGCGCGGCGACAAATGGAGACGCGACGCCGGCTTCGCTGCTCGTGCATTTGGGGATGACCGGCCATATCGCGCCTGCTCCTGCGGGGCAGCCACTTGAAAAACATACGCATGTCTGCATGCTCCTGGATGATGGGCGTGAACTGCGCTACACCGACGCGCGGCGTTTTGGGCGCATCGCCTACCTGACCAAAGCATTGCTTGCCGAGGAGCTGGCGGGATTCGGCGCCGATTCGCTCGAAGTAAGCACGGAAGAATTCGCGGACCGGATTTGCGGACGGCGCGCGCGGATCAAGGCTCTCCTTCTGGACCAAAGTGTGCTGCGCGGCGTGGGCAATATCTATGCGGACGAGAGCCTGTGGAGAGCGAAAATTCATCCAGCGCGGCTGGGAGCCAGGCTGAGCAGGAAAGAAGCTGAGATGCTGCGGCGCGCGCTGCAAGATATCTTGCGGAAAGCGATTGTGCTGCGCGGATCGTCGATTTCCGATTTTCTTGACGCCGAAGGCGAGCCGGGAGAGTATCAGCGCCACCATCGAGCGTATGGGCGCGAGGGAAAAAACTGCTATCGATGCAAGATGCCAATCCGTCGCGCGCTTGTGGCGGGACGCAGCAGTTATTTCTGTCCGAAGTGCCAGCCGTCACCGCGCGGTTTCGCGGCGCTACGCCTACCTCAGAAAAATAGAAGAAAGGCTAAACGCAGAGACGCCCCGCCAGGATCGGGGCAGTCGCCGCGGGCAGAGAAACGACAACGACAAGATCGGAATACCAGGCAGAGTGCGGGATCAAGAAAACGAAACCGGTCGAGAGGTTTCGCGCGTCTATAAAAGCAAGTCGCGAATTGGCTGTGCGAGGGTGACGAAACTCTTTCAGTGAAATCTTGCTGAAGAATTCAAGGGAGATCGAATGAACTCACGTCGAGTGGCAATGCTTGTGTGCGTCGCGGTCCTGGTCCTGGCCAGTGTGCGGGCAGGGTCAGCGAAGCCCGCACCGGACGATACCAATGCGTTCGCGGCGGCGGACGCGCAGATATTAAGCGAAATCCGCGATCACAGTCAGGCAATCGATAACCTGGAGTATCTGTCGGACGAGATCGGGCCCCGGTTGACCGGTTCGCCGCAATTGAAGCAGGCGAACGATTGGACGGCGGCCAAGTTCCGCGAGTACGGCTTGACCAATGTAAAACTGGAGCCCTGGACAATCGCCCATTCCTGGACGCGCGGGACGGCGCATGCGCGCATTGTGAGTCCCGCCGTGCATCCGCTTACCATCGCTTCGGCCGGGTGGTCGCCAGGCACCACCGGAATAGTGCGTGGGCCGGTAGTGTACTTCGATGCGAAAACGAAGGAGGAGTTCGGCAAGTTTCGCGGAAAGCTGAAGGGCGCGATTGTTATCTACCAGGAGCCCGAGAGCCTTTCTCCACCGAAGCCGCAAAACCAGAACGCGCTATTAGTTCGTCCGATGCAGGCGCCGCCACCGGTGAAGGGACAGCCGGCGGAGCCTTCGCCGTTTGCCGCGCGACAGGAAGTGGCACGCGCACGAAACGACTTTTTCAAGCAAGAAGGCGTTGCCGTGGTGCTGCGTGATTCGGGCAAGCCGCACGGCCTGCTGAACATGACCGGCATTGGCGGCGAGAAGTTTGATATCGGCGCAATCCCCACGGCGTTCATCACGGGCGAAGGCTATCGCATGCTCTTCCGCATGCAGAAGCACGGAAAAGTGGAAGTCGAGATCGAAATGTCGAACTCGTTCGGCGACAAGCCCATGGATGTCTACAACACGGTGGCGGAAATTCGGGGGAGCGAAAAGCCGGACGAAATGGTGATCCTCGGAGCGCATCTTGATTCCTGGGACCTCGGGACGGGATCGACCGACAACGGCACGGGATCGATGGCCGTCCTGGAAGCGGCAAGGACGCTGGCGAAGTTGAACTTGAAACCGAAGCGGACCATCCGGTTTGTGCTGTTCACCGGAGAAGAAGAAGGATTGGTCGGCTCCGTCAAATACGTGGAATCGCATACAAATGAACTGGAGAAAATCTCCGCGGTGCTTGTCCACGATACCGGCACGGGCCGTGTTCTGACTCTCGGACTGCACGACAATTATCAGGACCGCGAGATCGTGGATCAGGTGCTGGCCCCGCTGAAAGAACTGAAGCTGCTGGAACCCACAATGCGAAGATCCTTCGGAACGGATCATGCCTCCTTCGATGACGCAGGAGTTCCCGGATTCCTCGTAATTCAAGACGGCGCCGAGTACAGCCTGACGCATCACAGCCAATCGGACACTTTAGACAAAGTGTGGAAAGACGAGCTCAACCAGGGCGCACAAGTGCTTGCGGCATGGGCCTATAATACGGCGCAACTGCCCGCTCTGCTGCCGCGCAGGCCCTTGCCCTATCGTCCGTCCACTCCAGGAGCGAAGGCAGAAGCGCCAAAGCCTGATCCGATTTCAGAAATGGATACGAAGATTGTGGAACAGGTGAAAGCCGGTCAGGCGGAACTGAAATCCAATCTGGAATATTTGGCCGACCGCATCGGCCCGCGCTTGACCGGTTCCCCTCAACTGGACAAAGCGAGCCACTGGACGATGGAACGCTTCAAGGAAGCCGGACTCTCGAATGCGAAACTGGAGCCTTGGACGATTGCAAACAGTTGGACGCGCGGTCCCGCGAGCGGGCAGATTATTTCTCCAACGCGCCATGTGCTGACACTGGAGACCGCGGGATGGTCGGCGGCCACGAAAGGCGAACTTCGCGGCCCCGTAATTGGCGTTGCCGCGGAAAAACCGGAGGATTTGCAGCAATACAAAGGCAAATTGAAGGGCGCCATTGTTATTGTTGGGCGCCCCGTGGAAATGGTTTCGCCGGGGCATCCTTTATTGACGCCCTGGGGAGAAGAGACCATCCCGGTGGCGATGCCGAAAATGGACGCCGACAAGCCGATGGACTTTGAGGCGTTCATGCGAGTCCGGCAGGCACAGACAAAATTCTTTGAAGAAGAAGGAGTCGGCGCTGTCCTGCGCGGTTCCGAGAAATGGTACGGACTGCTAAACATGAGCGCCGCCGGCCGCGAATACGCACCGAGCATGATTCCGACCGCTTACATCTCGCGGGAGAATTTCACTTTGCTTTGGAGGTTGCTGGATGCCGGAGCTGTGGAAGCGGAAGTGAACATCGGGAGCAGCTTCAGCGGGAAGCCGGTCGAGGTGTACAACACCGTCGCGGAGATTGCAGGCACGGAGAAACCGGACGAGGTCGTGATCGTTGGCGGGCATCTCGACTCGTGGGACTTGGGTACCGGTGCAACCGACAACGGCACGGGCTCGATGGCCGTACTGGCGGCAGCCCGCGCGCTGCAAAGACTGGGAATCAAACCCAAACGGACGATTCGTTTCGTGCTCTTCACCGGAGAAGAGCAGGGGCTGAACGGGTCAAAGGCCTACCTCAAGGCGCATCAAAACGAACTCGGGAAGATATCCGGTGTGCTGGTGCACGACAGCGGCACCGGAAAAGTTCTGACAGTTGGTTTGATGGGCAACTACGCGGCGCGAGAAACCGTCGACCGGGCGCTCTATCCGCTGGCGCGGGTCAAAGAAATCGGATTGGCGGAGCCGACGCTTCGTTCCGAAGGGGGAAGCGATCACGTTCCATTCGATCAGGCCGGTGTGCCGGGCTTCTGGTGCGTGCAGGAGAATGTGGATTACGACAAGACGCACCATTCCCAGGCGGACACGGTCGACCGCGTGCGCTGGGATGATCTGACGGAAGGGGCGCAAGTGCTGGCGGTGTTTGCTTACAACGTCGCCCAGCTTCCGGAAATGCTGCCACGCAAGCCGGTGAAGCAGGGCGGGAACTAAACTGGTTGCATGCGGGCAGTGCTCCAGAGAGTCAGCCGCGCGAAAGTGACGGTCGAAGGGCGCGTGACGGGCGAAATCGGCGCCGGGCTGATGATTCTGCTCGGCGTCGGTCGCGAAGACACGTCCGCCGTTGCGGCATCGATGGCGGAAAAGTGCGCGAACCTGCGCATCTTTGAGGACGACCAGGGTAAGATGAACCGTTCGCTGCTGGATGTGAAAGGCAGCGCGCTGGTGGTCTCGCAATTCACGCTTTACGGCGATGCGCGCGGGCAGCGGCGGCCAAGCTTCATCTCGGCGGCGCCTCCGGAATTAGCCAAGCGTCTCTACGAGGAATTCTGCGAAGCGGTCCGCAACCTTGGCGTGACCGTGGCGACGGGAATCTTTCAAGCAACGATGTCCGTGGAGCTGGTCAATGAAGGCCCGGTCACAATCCTCCTCGATTCCGACAAAGCATTCTAGGCCGAGCGGCACTCAAAAGAACACGCCGCGATGGACCAAGGCAGCTGTCCTGCGCGAACTCAAGGGATCGGCGGACCCGCAGTTGCGTGCGAAGATGGCTTATTTCGGCGTGAATGTCCCCAAGGCGCACGGTATCTCGACTCCGGTGCTGCACGCGTTCGCAAAACGGATCGGGAGAGATCATCGGCTGGCGCAGGACCTTTGGGCGACCGGCATTCATGAAGCGCGAATCCTTGCGACGCTGATTGGCGAATCGGGAAAAGTCACTTCGGCGGAAATGGAGCGCTGGGCGAAAGATTTCAACTCCTGGGATGTCGTGGATGCGGCGTGCTGCTATCTTTACGCGCACGCAAAACCTGCCTGGAGCAAGGCAGCCGGGTGGAGCCCGCGCCGCGAAGAGTTCGTGAAGCGCGCCAGTTTTTCCCTGATTGCGTATCTGAGCTATAAGGACAAAGCCGCTCCGGATGCGCGTTTTGTACGATTCTTGCGAGTGATCGAGCGCGAAGCGCATGATGAGAGAAATTTCGTGAAGAAAGCCGTCAACTGGGCCTTGCGAAATATCGGGAAAAGAAGTGTGCGGCTCAACCGGGAAGCGATCCACTGCGCTGAAAGAATCCGCCGGCAAGAGTCACGCGCCGCACGGTGGATTGCTGCGGATGCGCTTCGCGAATTGAAGAGCGCCGCCGTACAAGCCCGGCTGCGAAGGAAAGCGGTCTGATTTAAGATGGCGGGCATTGCCAAGGACAAGAAGCTGAAAATCCGGCGGGCGAAACGTGCGGACGCAGCGCGGGTCGCGGTGCTTTCCGGCCAGCTGGGGTATCCGGCCACGGCGCCGCAGATGCGCAAGAGACTGATGGGAATCAAGCCTGCCTCGCAGCACGCTGTATTCGTTGCCGACTCGCCCGAAGAGGGAGTGATCGGCTGGGTGCACGTGAGCAGGCAGCCATTGCTGGAAGTGGAGATCCGCGCGGAAGTGAACGGGCTGGTCGTGGCAGAAGGGCAGCGCAGCCTGGGAGCCGGAGCGCAGTTGCTGGCCGCCGCCGAAGATTGGGCGCGCAAGCATGGCTGCAAAGGCATGTCCGTCCGTTCAAACGTAATTCGCGAGCGCGCGCACCAGTTCTACGAACGCCACGGCTACGAGCACTACAAAACGCAGAAATCCTTCCGAAAGCCCCTCTAACTCCCGCAAGAATTCCTTTGGATTACCTTCAAGAATCCAACAAACGCGCGCGAGTAGCGGCATATATCGCATTACGATATACTGACACCATGCCTGGCGAAATCACAACGGCGGAGTACCGCGCGTTGGCGGAGTTGCGCTACCGGCTTCGCAAGTTTGTCGGCGAAGGGGACGCGGTGGCGCGAGCCGCGGGCCTCGAGCCGCAGCAATATCTGCTGTTGCTGGCGCTGCGCGGGCTACCGGAGGGCGAGGAAGCGACGATTCGCACGCTGGCGGACCGCCTAGCGCTGAAGCACCACAGCGCCGTCGAGTTGATAGATCGGCTGGAGACGCATGGCTACGTACGCCGGAGCCGCAGCCGGGACGACCGCCGGCGCGTGCTCGTGGCGCTGCTGCCGCGGGGCGAAAAATTGCTTGAACAAGTGGTGCGAGACCGTATCGGAGAGCTGCGCGCCAGCGGCAAGGCGCTGGTGGACGCCATCAGCGCCTTGCTGGAAGTTGGCTGCTCACAGGCGGCCAAGAAGAAACCAGCGGTCGTGACAATGCGCCCCCACTCTTGAGCAGTGAAAGAAAGACCTCACCCCTGAAGGGGTGAGCTACAGAGCAGGCCCCCACCCCTGTTTTCTGTAAGTGTTGCATCTAAGGGACTTAGATATTTGTGTAAGTCTTTTGTTTGCCGCACATACGAGGGGGTCCAGAAGTGTTACATCTAAAGAACTTATATTGCACCAAAATTGTGTACATCTTGCGGCGCTAGATGGGCACAGGCGAAGGCAGGAATTAGTCGCAATTATACCTAGAAGCTACTATACCAGACAAATATGGGCTCGTCAAGAGGAATCACCTAGAGTGTGGCGGAGTTTGCCGCGCATCGCGGGTTGGTGTCCGGTAGTCTCGTTGATAAGTAGACGCTCAGTTTCCGGTTAGCGTTAATCAGGGGTTGAGAGCTTTTGTACAGTCTGGTTCTCTTCATATAGCTCATATAGCTGGATGATGCAGCGCGTTGCGCCGCAGCCCACCAGACCCAACGGACAGGGTTATCGTCAGGGAACACGGAGATAGCGTGGGCTTGTCAGAGGACGCACCAACGACGCAGCATAGTACTAGAACTAAGCCCAAGGGGGCAATCTGTCAGGAGGGTAAGAAAATGCGTAAGTCACTGATTTTGTTTGGTTTTATTTTGTTGGCAGCGAGTTCCGTCAGGGCCCAAGAAAACCGGGGATACGAGATTTCTGGCAACTATCAGTATGTTCGTTTCAACCCAGGCGGAGGCGCCTCCGGCATAAACTGCCAAGGCGGCTCCGGCTCGGGCGCGGCCTATCTCAGCGCCTCGATTGGTATCGTCGGCGAGTTCGGCGCGTGTAAGGTCACCGGCCTGCCTTCCGGCGCAACCGCGCACGAGATGGATTACCTCTTCGGTCCGAGGGTGTACTTCCATGCTCACGGGCGTGTATATCCGTTCGTCCAGGCGCTCTTCGGCGGCGAACGCTTCTCAGCCGGTGCCACCGGTGTAGGCTCTGGATCGACCAATGCCTTTGCGACGGCTGTGGGCGGCGGGGCAGACGTGACCCTAACGCGCCACCTGTCCCTGCGAGCTCTTCAGGTCGACTATCTTTACACGCATTTCGGGGGCGCTTCACAGAACAACTTCAGGTTGCAGAGCGGTATTGTGTGGCGCATCGGCAGGTAGTTCGGAGCTGAAACACCATAGCGGAGAATGGAGCGATAACGGCGGGCTTATGCCCGCCGTTATCGTTTCAACGAGGTGACGCGGCGGCGCTGAGACTCTCAAGACTTTCACGAATATTGGGTGTCTATCCCGAAATTCCATTCGACGACATCGAACGAGATCGGCCACGTTTCACCAGTCACGCTGGAAAGCATCTGACACCGGAGCGCCACGGGCGCGAGGCGGAAGCTCTTGCGGTGGCTCTTCGTAAATCAGGTAGCTGCTGGTAAGTCGATTACCGGAGATCTACTGAGGCGTTCTAGTGGAATGGGGATCCTTTCCTCGCCACGCTCTTGGCGAGGGATTGAATGCGTCGGTATCTTTTCACTTCAATGGTCTCAGCCGCGGAAAGCTTCCGGTCAACGTGTGATTCAGAGCGCAACGCACCTGAATGGAGCATGCAACGCTTCCCGGCGGGGACGCCGCATGTAGGACACGGGACGGAGAATAACTGTTCGGGTGTCAGGTCTCTCATTCTCACGGGCACAGGGTGCGATAAGGCATGAGGGAAAGCTATCCCATTTGGGACAACGTCAGGAAAGCCGAAACGTTCAGCACTCACATCTTAATTAGCGACTGATTTGTTTGAATGAATTCGGGTAATCGGAGACTGGCGGCTACCGGCTGGCGAGGCTAGCGCTAGCGGGGTTTGCGGTCGATATCGACGCTGCGCATGGCTTGGCGACGGAAATGACCGGAGGCGTCTGGACAACACCGGGAACTATCGCGGAGCATATGAGTATCGCTGGCGTATCTTGGCGGATTGATTTATGCTGCGCAGTGACTGCGGCTTCCCTCGTGGGCCCCGATTTCGCCGGGGTCGTGCGTGACCACATGCTCTTCAAGACGCAAAGCGCTTCGGTGTATGGGATTGACGCCTACCTTGTGGAGGTTGAGGTGGACGTGGGATCCGCGCGGATGCAGGACTTCAACGTCGTGGGACTGCCGGACAACGCGGTTAAGGAGAGCCGCGAGCGGATCAAGAGCGCGTTGAGAAACTGCGGGTTCGAGTTTCCTCATGGGCAAGGGGTGACGATTAATCTGGCTCCCGCCGATGTGCGGAAGGAAGGCTCTGGGTTCGATCTGCCCATGGCGCTGGGGTTGGTGGGCTGCCAGGGACAGTTTTTCGGCAAACAACTGGACAAGATGATGTTCCTGGGCGAGCTGTCGCTGGATGGAAGCGTGCGCTCGGTGCGCGGGGCGCTTTCGGCGGCGCTGGCAGCGCGCGAGTTTGGGCTGAAGTCGCTGGCCGTTCCGGAAGCGAATGCGAAAGAAGCGGCGGTGGTGGAGGGCGTGGACGTGTTTGCCTTGAAGTCGCTCCCGCAAGCCGTGGACCTGGTGAATTCGCCGGAATCATTCAGTCCGGTAAAAGTGGACGCGCAGCAGATGCTCTCCGAGGCCGCGCAGTACTCAGTGGACTTGCGGGATGTACACGGGCAGCAGGCCGCCAAGCGGGCGCTGGAAGTGGCTTGCGCCGGCGGGCACAACATTTTGTTTATCGGGCCGCCCGGCGCGGGGAAGACCATGCTGGCGAAGCGCATCCCGACGATTCTGCCGCCGATGTCGCTTGAGGAAGCCATCGAGACGACCCGCATTCATAGCGTGGCAGGCGTGCTGGAAGACAGCCGCGGATTGGTGGGCACGCGGCCGTATCGTTCGCCGCACCACACCATCAGCGATGCGGGGTTGATTGGCGGAGGCGCCGTGCCGCGGCCGGGGGAAGTTTCGCTGGGGCACAACGGCGTGCTTTTTTTGGATGAACTGCCGGAATTTCAGCGAAATGTTTTGGAGGTGATGCGGCAACCGCTCGAGGACGGCGCCGTGACTATCTCACGCGCGGCGGTTTCGGTGACCTTTCCGTCGCGGTTCATGTTGGCTGCAGCGATGAATCCCTGCCCGTGCGGTTATTTCGGAGATCCCACGCGGGAGTGCCATTGCACGCCTCCCATGATCCAGCGCTACGTTTCAAAAATCTCGGGTCCGCTGCTGGACCGCATTGATATTCACATCGAGGTTCCTGCCGTGAAATATAAGGAACTGCGTGCGCCGTCTTCGGCGGAGGACTCTGCCTCGGTGCGGCAACGGGTGATTGCCGCGCGAAACAGGCAGCTCGAAAGGTTCCAAAGCGAGAAGAAAACCTACGCAAACGCGCAGATGATGCCGAAGATGATCCGCAAGCATTGCGTGATTTCGACCGAAGGCGAAAAGCTGCTGGAAAACGCCATCACGCGGCTGGGACTTTCCGCGCGGGCCCATGACCGCATCCTGAAAGTAGCGCGCACGATCGCGGATCTGGATGGCGGATCAAGCATCGAGCCGCGTCACCTCAGCGAAGCCATCCAGTATCGAACGCTGGATCGTTCTTACTGGGCTTGACTCCAGTGCCGTTTGGTTCAGTAATGTGGCCTGACACAATTTCAGGATTCAGGAGTGAAAGGTGGCAGAAGACTGGGATTCTTACATTTGCAACGTAAATGGCGAACTTGCCTCTGTCTTTCTGAATTTGTCCCTGGTCCAAACGGCACCTGACTCCTCTCGCCCACGTTTGCTTTATGTTTGGGTCAAAATGAAATCACCTCGACCAGACGGATTGTCTAGCCAAGAAGAGGCCGACGCGCTCTGGAAGCTAGGGGACGAGTTGTCCGCGAGACTTGAAAAAGAGCTCAATGCAGCATTCGTGGGAACAATTACTACGCAAGGTCGGCGCGAATTTTACTTCTATGTACCGAAAGCTTCCGAAAGTGATCGTGCCATTGATGGCTCACTGAGTTCTCTCTCCTCCTATAAGTATGAAACTGGAACACAGGATGATGCGTCTTGGGGCCAGTATCTGTCCGTTCTTTATCCGGCTGAAGAAGAGTTACAAAAAATCAAGAATCGGCATGTGCTGGAAGTGTTGCAGAAGAAGGGTGACCGGCTTGAAGACCCTCGCGAGGTATGCCATTGGATATATTTCAAGAGCGAACCCGACTTGCTCAAATTTTCTCAATCAATTAAGGAGTTGGGCTACGAACTCTTGCCTACTTCCCGAACAGATGAGAAACAGCCAAGGAGTTATGGCCTCCAGATTAGAAGGAAAGACCGTGTAGACCAGGATTCAATCGACGATGCTGTAGTAGAGATTCTTCGCTTCGCTAAAGCTGTCGATGGCGAATACGATGGATGGGAAACCCAGCTAGTACAACGGCCAAGCCCGTTGAAGTCGTTTCTGAAGAAAGTAGGCTTTGGCTAGCCCCCGATACGAACCTCTCCAATTGTCAGTCGGCGTGCAACGCGCCGCGGATTCCTTCTTGCTGCGCATCGCATCTAACCTATGGGGAAGGATGGCCGGCTTGCTCCATTGACTCCGTTTCCTTGGCTATGTTACCCATAAAGCGCTCCTATTAGGGGCACCCGGGGCAGCTGCAGCGCAAAAGATGACGTTCAACACCAAGCATCTTGAAATGACGCTGGAGACGCAAGTCGAGAGCGTCAATCTTGCCGAGGAGATGTGTCTCCGCGTAGCGGAAGCGGCGGGGTTTGGCGAGGACGACTGCTACCGCATCGGGATGAGCGTGCGTGAGGGCGTCATCAACGCCTTTCACTACGGGAACCAGGAACGGCCCGACAAGAAAATCTACTTGGCCGTCGACTTCACTGCTGACAAGATGATCATTCACGTATTGGACGAAGGCACGGGATTCAAGCTCTCCGATGTTCCAGACCCGCTCGCCGAGGAAAACCTGCTGAGTACGTCCGGCCGCGGAATCTTCCTGATGCGCGCCTTCATGGATGAGTTCGATGTGGTTCCCGGAAGAACGGGCGGCGCGGAGATTGTGATGTCCAAGAAACTGCCCGCCTCGGGGAGCGCCTCCCCGAATGGCCAAGGCGGACAAAACGCCACGCCGCAACAGGAAGCGTAAGGAAACAGATGGCATTACATGCGACGCATCGCGATGCCGGCCAAGTCACCGTTGTAGACCTCAGCGGCCGAATCACGCTCGGAGACGGCAGCGCTTTGTTGCGAACGACGATTCGGGGACTGCTGGCTGAGGAAAGAAAAATGATTCTGCTGAATCTGGCTGACGTGGATTACATCGACAGTTCGGGAATCGGCGAGCTGGTCAGCGGATACACAGCGGTGAAGAATCAGAGCGGAGACTTGAAGTTGCTCCACCTGACCAAGAAAGTGCGCGACCTTCTTCAAATCACCAAGCTCTACACGGTATTTGACGTGTTCACAGACGAGAGCACCGCGCTTCGAAGTTTTGTGTAGTTTTGCTTGCTCCTGCCGGTAGTGGGTCAGTTTGAGTTTTTGACCTCTTTTGTCACGATTAAGAAAATTCAAACTGACCCGCGACCCTCCTGCCAGAAGGCTCGCCTGATTCGCCGGACTGCGGCACAATCTCCTGGATGATGCCCCTCGCCGATACTCTTTGGGTCGTGGACCAGGCGAAAACTC
>Ga0210407_10000321_pt1 | contig 57400 bp, 48 predicted proteins | sample IncBWC27MmetaG_FD_150860 | JGI IMG/M metagenome (GOLD analysis project Ga0210407, IMG submission 150860) | Forest soil microbial communities from Barre Woods Harvard Forest LTER site, Petersham, Massachusetts, United States - Inc-BW-C-27-M | ecosystem: Environmental > Terrestrial > Soil >...
CTCATTGGCTGTGGACGTGAAGTTAGCGCCAAAGAGGGTGCTATTGAAGAACGCGTTGCCGTTGTTGCCGCAGGGCGTGCCCACGCAGTTGGTGCCGCTCGTGTCTGAATTAAACGAACGGCCCTGGCCATTGCCGACCGGCGTGACATTGAGCCAGTAGTGTTGGCCTGAGGGCAGCATGGGCAGAAAAACGTTCAGCCCGGTGACCTCGACCATGTATTCGTTATAACCCATCCCGCTCCGGCCGGTAAGAGCAACTACCGGCGAATTTGTGGTGCCGCTGGCGATCAAGGTGCCGCCGTTCCCTTCGGAGAGACCAGTGCGAATCTCCCAATCCGCGCCGACTACGGTATTCGGTGTAATCAGATTATCGGAGAAGACGGCCGTCACATGCCACATGGGGCCACCGGTGATGTTGAAATCGTCATAAACAGCGGCTTGGGTAACAAGGGTGTTTCGTTCGTTAGCGAGCTCGTTGACGTGATTAAAGTCGCCATTATACCAAAGACTGCCGGGAGGCGCTTGGGCAATGGCGGCTGTATTTAGGGCGAACGCGGCGGTTACTGCGAGTGCGAACAGCGCGGCTCGCGCAGCGAAGTTGTATTCATATTTATTTTTCATAGTGGAGTCTCCTGCTTTATTGATTGTTGAAACTGCATTGACTGTTATCCAGTTCCGCGCGGAACCGGGAACCATCTTCACAGGACGCTTTCAACAGAGGCCTGCTTCAGGTGGCTCGGGGCTCCAGTTAAATCTGGAGATCGCGCAAGCGGTGTCTCAGCGAAGGTTCAGCCCACGGACTCTTCAGCTTAGGGCCGAAGACGCGTTGAAACGTCGGATGACGTAATCAAGGACGTTTTTACGAAGTCCAGAAAGAATTGTCGAGCTTTATTTGCGGCCCGCAAAAGGACTTAAGCGTAAGAATTCCTTGGGGCAAAGTGCAACTCTGCGATCTTGATTCCCGGTAACTTTGCACTCGTGATTCCCGCCCCGCTGCGGGAATTGTCACCCACCTACAAGGCTACCGGGCTTTCGGAGAGCGTCCATCCAGAGAAATAGTTTGCGATTTTCACGAGCTGCTACTTGCGCCTGCTGGAGCCGTGACTGAGATTGTGTCTCGTTAGGTCTATGACGCGCATGAGCCTGCTCCGAGCATTCCTGTGGCTATCGGTTCTCGCGTGGGGTATTGGCGTAGGAGCAAAGCTCTACGACTTGATTGTGGTCGCTGGGGCGTGGAGCGCATCGCCACCAGAGTCGCTGTCACTCATGCCTTACGGTGCACACTATCCAGTAATGCCGGGCCACATCGGGTGCCACACTGATTGGGGCAGTTGGCGCGCTGATTTGCGGCTGGCGCACACCGGCTTCCTGTCGCGTTTGGTTGGTGTCGTCCGTCATTCTGATTAGTTTTTGATTGGTGCCGCGTCGCGATGATGTTGGGCGGGTTCATATCCGCTGTTCGGGCGATTAGCACGCCGAGCCGTTACTAGGCTACAAGGCTACCGGGCTTTCGGGCCTCTTGCGGCTTTACTGATTGCTTGCGACCGTTTGTGGCGGAGATTTCCTCAGTTCAAGCTGCGCGCTCACTTTCTGGATTTGCGACGCTTGTTCTTTCAACGTTGCAGCGAGAGCCTCCATTCCCTTCTGCTGCTGCGCCACCGTGGACTTCAATTGGGCGATGGTCGCCTCTTGCTCCTGCATTTTGCGGTCTTGCTCGCTCAACTTGCGCTCTTGTTCCTCGACTTTGCGGTGCTCTTTGAGGAACTCGTTGAGCAACATCGCGTTCACCGCTTCGTAGCGCACGGTGAAGACTTTCCCTTCGGCGTCGCGCGCCACCAGATCGGGGTTCACCTTTTCTACTTCCTCGGCCACCAGGCCAAATTGCGGGATACCCTTGGGATCAAACTCCTGTTTGTAGCGAAAGGTGACCGGCCTCAGCGCGAGGATCCCTTCGCTTGCCTTGTCCATGGGCTTGATTTGGTCCTTGAAACGCGTCGAGGAGCTTACCGTGCCGAGATGGCCGTTCGTATCTACAATGACCCCTACGCCCCCCGCAACAGTTGCCCTACTAATACCGGCGATAAAAGTGGCGCTTTGAGTTCCTTCCGTGCCAATGCGGATGGTGTTCGCTTCGCCAACTACACCAGCGTTGCCGATATCGATATTGTCATTGCCCGTGGTGAGATTTCCACCAGCTCCAAAGCCCAATGCAATGTTGCGGGAGCCGGTTGTGTTGGCACCCAGCGAATGGGCACCGTCGGTCGTGTTGTCATTGCCGGTTGTATTGCCTTCGAGCGCGCGATCACCGTTGGCCGTGTTGTGGTTTCCGGTTGTGTTCCTCAAGAGCGCTTCAAAACCATTGACCGTGTTGTGAAAACCGCTTGTGTTCTCAAAGAGCGCTTCAAACCCATTGGCCACGTTTTGGAACCCGGTTGTGTTGTGAAAGAGCGCTTCAAACCCATTGGCCACGTTTTGGAAGCCGGTTGTATTGAGGGCGAGCGCTTCAAACCCGTTGGCCGTGTTGTCGAAGCCGGTTGTGTTGTGAAAGAGCGCTAGAAACCCAGCGGCCGTATTATTGGTGCCAGTCGTGAGGCTAAAGAGCGCATCAGTACCCTCAGCCGTGTTGCCGTTGGCATAGCCTCCGTCCGGCGGCGGGCTAACGGCTCGAACGGCCGGTGAAAGCGCAAACCATGCGATGGCAACAAAAATAAAACCGCGCCGCAAAGGCGAGCAGTTCATCGAATTTTCTATCGGTAGTGTTGTGGTTTTCATATAATTATTTCTTTCCGTTCTCGACATGGGTTAATTTTGGGACCGCAGCTCTGAAGCTCACGTCCTTGATCTTAGACAGCGACTTAAGGTTCCGCGCTACACCGGAAAGGTAACGCAGCTGTTACTTCCTTCGGACCGTCAGCGGCAGAGAAACTGTGGGCCAGAGTCAGCGAGGCCGAAGATGCGTTGAAACGTCGGATGACGTAATCAAGGGCGCCTTTTTACCAGGGCCGCGAAAATCTGTCGAGCTTTATTTTACGGACGGCGATGGGCGCGGTGCTCGAATCCGCCGGCGCTTGTTCCCCGCGAACGCCTCTTACCACGATTTCAACAACGCCCGCACGCCACAAAACCGCGATTCGTATGAGTTGGTTGAACTTGGCTGCGTCGAGCTTTTGTTTGAGCCGCCGCAATACTCTTGAACGGTTTTCAGGGAAATCTTCAGCTTCTTCGCAATTTCCGCGGTCGCTTTACCATCACCAAGCAGCCGAAGAACCTCGGTTTCGCGTTGGCTCAGCGTTGCCCTCGCGTAAATCTGATTCACAACAACAACGTAGCTACGCCGGGAGCGGGCGCGTCCCGTCCACAATCACGTTCGGCCAACAAGACGGCTTGCGAGATTTTAGACGTTGGTTGAGGCGTCGCCCGCACTGGCGAGGCTTTGTTTTAGGAGAGAACAGAGATCGTCGCAGTCGAGTGGCTTCGTCAGGTGATAATCGAATCCGGTCACTCCCGGCTCGTTGACATTGGAGGGATACGGGTAGCCTGACATGGCGATGCTCAAGGCGCGAATCCCTCGACGCCGAGCTTCATTGATGAGCGTGTAGCCGGTGCCATCGGGAAGGCAAATGTCACTGATGATGGCATCGAATCGTTGCTTGTTCAAAAAATGGATACCGATTCGTAAATCTCCCGCTGCAGAAACGTCATAATCGCGGCTGGTTAAATATTCTTTAAGCATCTCACGGCCACCCGGATTGTCTTCGACAATTAAAACTTGCGTTTTCCGCGGTCTCCCTACGCGGAGCAGCCCTCGTAAAAATTGCGCGAACTGTTTCCCGAAGGCGTAAATCAGAACACCGGCGATGGCGCCGGCGACAAACACACAAACCAGTGGCATGGCGACATAGACGAGCTGCTGGGTAAATGGATCGAGTGGCGAAGAGGTCACGCGAAGCGAAGCAGCAGGATCGATGCTCGCGAACGACGCGATACCCTCTAACGCGCATTCGTCCATTTTGATCCCCGCGAACGCTCCTTGCGACGATTTCAGCAAACGCCCGCACGCCACAAAACCGCGATTCGTATGAGTTGGTTGAACTTGGCTGCGTCGAGCTTTTGTTTGAGCCGGGCGCAATACTCGTTAACGGTTTTTAGGGAAATCTTCAGCTTCGCCGCAATTTCCGCGGTCGCTTTACCATCACCAAGCAGCCGAAGAACCTCGGTTTCGCGTTGGCTCAACCTCGCGTTCGCATAAATCTGGTTCACAGCAAGGTTGCTTCTAATTCGAGGAATGCGGTCAAAAGTTCGTCCGATTCGACGATGAATCTTCGACCATCGCCGCAGTGCGCGTCAACGATGTAACGCGGTCCACTTGCGGTTGCGACAGTGCAGTAGCCCCACGTCCAACCAGACGCGCTGAGCTTGTCAGTGATGATCTCCCAGTATTTCACTGCGAATACCCAAATCTGCGGTCATTGGAGGACACGGATTCAAAAGCGCCGATAGAAGATATCAGAGCGTGACCCACTGAGTTCCACGCTGCACTTGAATCGAGTGGATCGAATGGACTTCCCACAGCGTGTGCCGCGTTCTTGCCCGGTGGCCAGAGCAGGGTGCCGCCGCAGACGCGCGAGACTTACATTGCCAACAGCCTTTATACGCTGACGCCCATTTTTTGCAACGCGATGCTAAATACTTTAGTGCCGAGCCAGCCGCCGATAACCGCGAGAATCGCGGCGCTGAAAGGATTGAAGACAAGAATGTGCGGAAAGTTTGGAATAAGGATCAAACCGAAAACGAGGAGCCAATAAAGAACGAATCCTGTTACTACACCGATAGGAATTCTCGGCCATTTGGCGTTCGGGTCGGTGTAAAACGCGACCAACCCTCCAACTAGACCTCCAATAGCACAAAGAATCAGGATCAGTATTGGGGTCACAACGGTGACCTCTGACTCAGCCGCCCCGAGGTTAGGCGATTCCGCGAGGAGGCGTACGGTTCCCGGCAAAACTGGTCTGAATTTCGTAGTTACTCGGGGATCGCTGGGTTCAATAACTAGGCTAGTCTGATCCAACCCTCCGCTACCGGATTCGACTGCTAACCAGACTTCCCGCTTTTCATCGTCGGCGACACTATTTCCATTTCCGTCTGCCAGTTGGACTGCGACTTCCGTTGATTCAAACAATCCAATTTTCGGCGGGTTGGCTCGTATTTTCAGCTTGGTCGGCCCAAAAGTTATCTTTAGAGGAAGACCCGACACTCCGTTAGCCCATGGAACAGAAGACATAAATTTAACGGATACAGCAGCGGGCCTATCGTAGGTTAGGCGAGCTTTACCGCCGTTTTGGCCTTTAGCAATGACAATCGGCTCAGGCTGTAACGAGCCCACTGAACTCATCACATAAATTAACATGTCCCAGGGGGCGACTTCATCGGGTGGGAGATTTGCGTAGACTGTTGCGGCATCTTTCATGTCAGCCCATATCTTCCGCTCTGGCACATACATGAAAATTAAAGGCGGATTCCAGGCATTGCCTGCTGACGGGGGGGGTGGTGCCGCGCCAGTCGGCGGGAGTGGTGGTGCCCTTGTCACTCCTGGAGATATAGAACTAGCAGAAGGCATCGCGGGTTGTGCTCTGGCTCTCGCGGCCGCTGGCATTCTGGCTGCACCGATAGACGGCGATCTCGCGGCGAAATGAATCGCTGGGGAGGCGCTGGCTGCGGGCGACGAGGTTGGCGACGCGAAAGCGGGAGAGGCTGATGCCAAAGGCGTCGGGGACGGCAATGGTGTTTTATGTTGTGCAGAGCGAACATTGAGCACAGAACCCCCACTGGCCAATTCCCGATTGGAAGCAACCAGTTTCACCAGCCCGGGTTCCTTCGCCGGCATTTCGACAGTACCGCTGCTCTGTCCTGCTTTAACTAAAACCGTAAATGTTTCAGTGCTGCCGCTAGGCGACTTGCCTTGCACTTGAACCGCCACATCCTTCTTCGCGGCAGCGGGTTGGTTTTCGGGATCGAGCAGATTAACTCGCAGCTGTGCTGCCGCGCCTACAGTCACGGCGCGCGATTCCGTGACGACCTCAATCTTTACGGGCGTTCCGGCTCGCGATTGTGTCACGCAACATATCGGAAGCTGCACCGCTAGTGCGATACTCCATATTGACAGATTGCGTTTCATGAGCAGCTCTTTTCGCGAAGCTTGCATTCGCAAAAACTTCTTACAGATCATCGAGGTTTCTCCAATTGTTGCTGGTTTCCGGGCCGATCTGTAACGCTTCCTGCCGCAGTTGAACCGATTGAACTGCAATTTCCCCTCGAACACGTTCCGCTCCAGGCTACTGCTTCTTGCGTTTGAGGAATCCTACATATTTGTCCGAGCGACTGGTATCAACCACGACGCCGGCAAGCTCCCAACCCTGCGTTCCCTGAGTATTCGCCTGATTGAGTAGATCCGTTGCATTCCCAGCAGTGATCATCTGGTATTCCCATTGATCGCCAGTCGGCGAAGGCTGAGGGTTCGGAGTCGGGGTTGAGCTCGGTTCGGGAGTAGGTTGGTCCAGAAACCGGATCGCAAGGATCGGGTGGATTTCAATGTTATTTGGAGCCCGTCCCGTCTGCTTGTGAGGCCGATCAAAGAAGCCGATCCCAGTGATTTCTACCTGAAGACCGGCTCCGTCATTCCATTGGCCCGATTGGTCTGCGTTCGGAAAACGATGTTCCATCGCTTGGCGAGCCGAAGTGATGCCGTCCGTGAAGGGCGTCTGCGAGCCGAATGATCCATCGCTACCCGAAAAGCAGCTTGGATCGGGCACTTCACCGATGAAGCTGTGACCGGTAGGCGGAACCGGAGGATGCGCACTCTCATCCGTGTAATTCAGCGTGTCATCCGTGAGCACCAGATGGTAGTCGCCGTCCGATTCGTGTTTCCACTTCGCCAATCGCGCCTGCACCCGGTAGACATGCGTCTCGTCGGGAACAATGCGGGTCGTGTTGTCGCCCGGTAGGTGCGGCTGATGAATGGCCACAAGGTCCGTCACAGCCTCAGGCGTGATATTCGTCAGGTCGATAGTAGGGGCTTGTGAGTCGGTGCCGTCCTTTGGACCCCACCGTTCCTTACCTCCACAGTTCTGTGCGGCCGATGTGCCCGCTAGGAACAAAATTACCAAAAACAGGCAGAACTGTCTGCCAAAGGTGGTCATGTCAATCATTAGCTGATTCCTCCTGTAACTGGTGGGGCACGCCGCCGATCTTGCGTGGCTGGGCCGTCGCAGTGCAAAGAAAACAGTTGCGGAACAGTTGCCTAGTTTCCATTCTCGGTACTATTCGGCGAGCAGGGTTTTGATGTCCGTCGGTTGAAATCACACCACAGCTATCCGTAGTGGCAAGAACTTTGCTCGGGCGTTATGAATCGATTTGCCACAGGCCACAGAGCCGCTATTAAGTGGGCATGGAACTCTCCCTTAAAGCCTTAGAAGAAGCGGTCTCGATCCGCCGGCAAATAGATGTGCCTTCGAAAGACGGCTTGCCTCAATTCTCGGCGGCACTGCAACGCGGTTAACATCCAAGAGCAGCAAACGAATAATGTCCGCGGCGACTCGGGCCAAGTTGTCAGCGGCCGCCCGAGCTCGTTGGGCAAAGCAAAAAGCAAGCGCCAAAACGGCTCGGCGGACCGCGGCCGGAAAAAAAGGCGGAATCACCGCTGCTGGACGGAAGAGGCTTTCCCAATTGATGAAAGCTCGATGGGCAGCAAGACGGAAAGCCGCTAAGGGCTAAAACTAAGCTGAGGGAGTCAGCTCGCCTTTTGGTTGGCGCTGCATCCATTTTGCTTGGAAGACGATAGGTGTCGTTCCATTCTTGCAAGGCGCGGGACTCACGAGGTTCCGTCCGATTCGTTTTGCTGCTGCCTGCCAATCAACAGCAATAAAGTCAAAGGTCGCCTCAAAAGAATCTCCCGCTGGCAGATCGATCAGCCCCTCAACGAGCAGGACGCGATGTTCAAGAAGGGCTCGAAACTGAGCCGGATTTCGAGACCCCAAGAGCGCCGCAAACTCGGATGACGGAAAGATAACCGCGGAATTATCTCGTTGGGATAATGTCCACAGATCCTCTCGCGCGCAGCACGCTTCTAGGTTTGCAATGGTGTGCGGTATTCCGACCTCACAGAGAGAAGCTTCAATTGCCGCGAGTTTAGCAACCGACTCGCAACCGGGTTGACGCACGACCGTAATCGAGCGGATCCCATCCCTTTTCCAAGCAATCAGACCCTCCCGAAGTGCATTTTGTCGGTTGACCAAGTAACAATATTCGCCGGGACTCGCCAAGGAATCACCAATTGTGATCAACCGTATACCGCGGTCGAGAAGCCGGGCAGCGACGTTCAGGTTCTTTGAGTTTGGCTGGAACCAAATCACGATATCGGCTTTGTAAGTCAAAAGTAGTTCTACAAATACGGGCGTTTCCGCATCTCGTCCTTCGTGAAACACGAGCCGGGTCGCAAACCCGAGCTTCCAAAGCGTATCTTGGACGCTTGCAAAGAACATTCGGTATTCTGGGAGGGCGCGAAAGCGCGGGAGCAATGCCGGCATTGCGATGACCGCACGCACCCGCAGCTGTTTGTTGAGTTGAGTAGGTTGGACAAACGTTTTTGATCCCCACACGCTGGTCAAGAGCCCTTCGTCTTTTAGGCGTGTATAAATCCGCGACACTGTTGTCGGCGCAACTGCGAAATGTCTTGCGACGGTTCGAATAGAGTAAAAAGGACGAGATTTTTTGTTTTTTCGGCTCTTTTGGGCCGTCCGCCGGAGGCACTGCATTATCAAAAGGGACCGATCTCGATCGGCTCCTGTCCATTTCGGTAGAGGCTCTATCGGCCCAAGAGACGGCAAATGAGAGAGAACGATTGAGGGATGCGGCTTTAAATGACCAGTCTGCGGAAACTGTTCCATTCATTCGTTACTACGATCTTTGCGGCAGGAAGTTCCCTGAAAACAGAAGAAGCAGGCAAATTCACAGGCTGAATGCCACGCGCGCGAGACTCGGCAAGCTTGTGAATAAGTGTCCTTCAACAAAACAGACTGTTCACTTTTATGCTTGAACAATCATTTTCGGATGTGCACGCTGATCGCGTGAAATCATGCAGCGTGCTTCATCCGCTGACGCATTTCGCCACCACCCGCTGGAGTCTGATTCGCGCGGAGCAGGCTTCGCCGGCGCAGGCCGCGGGCGAAGATGCATTAGCGGAACTTTGCCAAATCTATTGGCGGCCGATCTTTACCTTCGTCTGTCGAAGGGGGTACTCGGTTGCCGACGCGCAAGACCTTACCCAGGATTTTTTTATTGAGGTTCTTGAAGGCAGAGTCATTGAGTCTGCGGATCCGGAGCGGGGCCGTTTCCGCTCTTTGTTGCTGAAATCACTAACGAATTTTCTGATAGATAGAAAAGTAAAGTCCCGAAGGCGAAAGCGCGGTGGGGCAATACAATTCCTTCGATGGGACGACTGGATGGATGAAGCCTCCACGAACCAAATGTTTTCGACGAATGATCTCGCGCGAGGCTCGGCTGAGACTCTGTTTGATTTCCGCTGGGCTGCGACACTTGCTGAACAAGCGCTAAAGCGGCTGCGCGAAGAATGTGAGAGTAAAGGCCATCGGCGCCTTTTCGAAGTGTTAAGCGACTATCTTGCCGCAGATCGGGGAGATATCTCGTACCGGCATCTATCGATGCTGCTCGGGGTGTCGGAGGCTTCGGTCAAGAAGTTGATCCATCGATTCCGCGTTCGGTACCGGGTCCTTCTTCGTGAGGAAGTCGCGAAAACTGTCAAGACTCCCGAGGAGGTGGATGATGAAGTCCGATATCTATGTTCCGCGCTTAGTTCTGGCACATGCATCAACGGCGATGAACGCATGTAGCTCCGCCGAACTTCGGCTTCATGGCGAGTTGCAGCAATGTGGGAATTGTTGCGCGACTTCGCTCCTGGTTAACGGCCTCTGTTTGACTTGTCTTTTCCGCGGCGCGCTCGAAGATCCTGCGGATTGTGCCGACGACGAAACGTTCGCGGAAACAGTTAGCGAACTGCGCATTCGAGATTCTAAGTGGCGCCTCGGGAATTACGAAGTTCTCGATGAGATCGGGCGGGGCGGCATGGGAGTCATTTACCGAGCGCGAGAATTCCCTTCCGGCCGGGTTGTCGCATTGAAACGCGTCTCAGTTGAGCGGTTAGATTCGCTGCAAGCGCTTGCCCGTTTCCGGCGAGAAGCAGAAACAGCAGCCGCGTTCGAGCACCCAAACATCGTGCGGGTCTTCTACGTCGGTGAAAGCGACGACGGAATCCCATTTTTTACCATGAAACTCGCTTCTCGGGGTAATCTTGGCACATCCCGCGCCGCATTGCGCAATCAGCCGCGCCAATCCGTTCTTATAATGGCCAAAGTCGCCCTTGCCGTCGAATATGCCCACGATCAAGGAGTCTTTCATCGCGACCTCAAACCAGCTAATATTCTTCTAGATGCGTCCTGGGAACCGCTTGTAAGTGACTTCGGTCTCGCCAAGTGGCAGAACGATTCAAGCGAGCTGACGCGCACGTTAACTACGCTTGGGACACCGAGCTATTTAGCGCCGGAGCAGGCAGCGGGGCCATCGGCACAGCTAACAGCTGCTGCAGACGTCTACAGCCTGGGCGCGATTTTGTTTGAGCTTCTTAGCGGAAGACCGCCGTTCTTGGGGGAACATCCCCTCGCAGTTATTCATCAGGCGAGCGAAAGGCCTGCACCGAAACTTCGTCGGTTTACCCAGGAGTTCGATCGCGACTTAGAAACAATCTGTGCACATTGTTTGGAACGTGACCCGTCCGTTCGTTATCAATCGGCTACGGATTTAGCCCTGGATCTTAACAATTGGCTAGACGATCGCCCCATCAGAGCGCGGCCGGCCAAAATTCCGTATCGAGTGGTTCGCTGGGCTCGTCGCAATCGCATGTTGGCGAGCAGCGTAAGTGCCTGTTTGGTGCTCGGTGCAACATCTGTCTTATGGCAAGTCCGCGACCGGAAGCTTCAATCCGCTGCGAATGAAAGCGCGTTGGCGACGCGATCAGTCGCAGTGTTGCCCTTCTTTGACTTGGATAACGTGTCTAGCGACGGAGAATTGTCACAAGCGGTTGCGAGTTCTCTGCAACAGGAACTGGACCTGGTAGGTCCGGCTCGCGTTCGCACCGTGCCGTCGCTGCCGTCTGCCGACTTGCCAACAGCTGAACAGATCCGAAAAGCTGGCGAGACGGCGAAAGCCCGCGCCGTCTCAACCGGCACCGTACGCATGGTGCGCAACAAAAGGCGCATCTCTCTGCGGTTGCTTAATGCGTCAACTGCCGAACCGCTTCTGGTGCGCGTCTGGGAAGTCGATGGCCGAAAATATTCAAAGGCAAATGTTACAAAGGAAATCGGCGCAACAATAAATGGTATCTTAAACACCAAGGATTGGTCGAACCTTACGCGATCGAGACCCGACTCAGATTTACGTAATGGGACCGCCCGAGAAGCTATGGTGGCTGGCCGCCAGTTAATGTTTCGCTACACAGCAGTTGATATCGATCGGGCGATCGACTTATTTAGGAAGGCTATTCGAGCAGAGCCCACGTCATCACTCGCCCACGCTTACCTCGCGATGGCGGCAGCCGGTCGCACATACTTCATCTCGGACAAGAGTTTTCTAGAACTCGCAAGGGCGGAGGCGCGCGAAGCGCTTAGCCTGTCGCCAGATTCGGGCGATGCGCACAGAGCGTTAGCTGGGGTGCTTTATCAACAGGGAAATTTTACCGAGGCGTTAGCGGAGGAGCTGCAGACAATCGAGTTTGCTGGTTTGGAGGAAAGGACCGCTTGTTTCGTCGGCATGACTTTGGATATCCTGGGACATCCTGACCGGGCCTTGGGTTGGTACGGTCTCGCGCGGCAATTGAGTGGGCCTCCGGGCGACGTAGATTTGGGTATCGGCGACTGCTTGGTGAAGCTTTGCGATGACCAGCGGGCACAGCGGGCCTATGAGCGTGCGGACGAGTTGCAACCTGACGGCTACCAAGGTCTCGTTGGGCTTTGTCATCTGCGATTGCTCCGAGGCGATTTTGCTGGAGCACGTGAACTTTGTCGTCGTTTGGCCCATGATGGGCTTAATGAAGGACAAAAAATGGCCGCACAAGTTGAATTGTTTGCGCGAAAATTCGATGTGGCGGAAAGGCTTTATGGCGAGCTTTCAAAAAGTGACATGGACGGCGGCGGCATGTTCTATGGTGCGCTTACCTTTCAATCGGCTTTAGGCTGTGCAAAGCAGGCGATCGGTGATAGGTCCGGCGGAAAAGCCGTGCTGAAAAGTTGCCTGATGAAGGAAATGGCAGCAGCAGAACATGAACCGACGAATCCCGAGGCTTTCTACCGTCTCGCTGCAGTTGAGGCATCGCTCGGCATGTCAGACTCTTCGCTTCAACATCTGCACAAGGCCACAAATTTGGGTTGGCTCGATTATCGATCCCTCGCAATGGACCCCCGCTTTGATTCGCTACGCCAAAGTGCGGATTTTCGGGAAATCATCAAAGATCTTGCAATCAAGGTAGCAGCTATGCGATCAAACTTAAGCGACTTTACAAAAATCGTGCAGTATTAACAATTAAGAACATGGAGAAAGGATTAACAAATGATTGCTAAAAAATGGGACGAACTGACTAACGATGAGAAACTCGATCGCCTAACGACTGTGCTAACACATGCCGGATCGGACGTTAAATTCCGCGATCGCTGCCTCGTGTCACCTGAATCGGCCAAAGAGGCAATCAGGGAGATTGGAGAAATCGAATTTCCACCGGACTTCAAAGTTCAGTTTCTCACGCCGGAGCAGCAACTTAAGACATTGGTTCTAACGATGCCTGATTTTATTCCTCCGAAGAACGGTTTGCCCGAAGTGCGCAACGCTGAGGATTATGAGCCGTGCACATATCGTTTGTGGAGGAGTTAATCCGCCGCTTTGAGACTGAGGCTCAAGGGATCAAGCTAAGAAATATTACGTCATGAGTGCAAGGCGCAACGGAGAGCGTCGATAAGCTCCTGCGGCGCGGTACGATTGTCTGAAAACGACCAGGCAGTCCGTTTCTGAGTAAAATACGGAATGTCAACCCGCCTCAAAGCTTTGATCTCCTGACGAACGATCCCTTGCGGAACAGTTCTCCGCGAGCAGAGGTTTGCGATGAGAAGATCTCGGTCAATTCCGGATCGTAAAACAGCCGGCTGGATTGAAGCTCGCCTAATTTGGTCGTATTTCGCAGTCGCCCAGTAGATCCGGCGAGTTCGCTTGAAACGCCGCCACCGGCGAGCGAACTCGGTGCGCCGTCTTGGCGAACTGACAATACACTGCCACGCTCGTCGAAATCCAGTGACGACTTCGCGTTCGTATTTCGACGCGTTGACGCGCTTGTCGCCAATTCGTGGAATGTGCCCGCCCGATTTCGCACTCCCCAATACACTGCTTCGATTGTGCAAGCTTGACCGTTGTTTCGAAGCTGAAATGAAGCCCGTTTGGAATAGCGTCTTAAGATAACTTTGGGCCTGTTCTTCACGCGGGAGGTGCCAGAGGGCCTCTGCATCGACAAGCACAGGATACTCGCCCGAAGCGATGACGTTATCTCGATGGCAATCGACCGCCCTGAGAAGGTAGACCGCGGCGATGGTTGCACCGAGCCGCTGGTAAAATCGGCGTGCAGCTGCTCGATTTTTGCACGACGCAGATCTGATTTCTTCCATCCAGCAATAACCCTCGCGGCATAGAACCCGAGCTGCTCTCAATTTGGGTCGAAGACATCTTGCATTCAGATAACGAATAAAACTGAACCATTCTCGCTCTCCATGTCCGCTTCGAGGCTTATAGATTATTGAGCCAGCTTTGCACCGAAGACGTATTACAGTGCGACCGCCATTATGCGGATCGGACAGTCCAGAACACAGATCAACGATTTTATCAACAGAGCGAGAGCCCAGAAAACTTCGCGATAGCGCCACTCGATCGGCGCTAAATCTCAAAAGCAGGTCTGCAACTTCATCAATCCATTGTGATATCAATAAGGACCAGAGTTTGGCTAACACTGGAAATCCCTTGAACATTGGAAAGAGCCGATCACAGGGTTTTCTCCCAAGAAACTTTTCTTGCATCATCTCGGAAGGCTCGCTTTCTCGTTGAGCATAAATGGCCCGGAATGCCCGCCGAAACGCACTCAGTTCCAATGTAAAGGATGGCTTAGTTACCCTGGCGATTCGTCGTTCCAGTTCGTTTTCAAGACCGGCTCTTGCTTTCTGCGAGAGCATGGCAAATAGCTTGGAAGAAACCGTAGCTTCTAATTTTTTTGACCCGTACCGTGCGCCACATTCGCAAAGCTTGTGTAGGGCCGACGTATTTCGCGAACTGAATTCGACCTTGGCTAGAGCCACCAACATTTCCCGCAGTTCATTTGCCCACACCGGATCTCCAATGCGCGGCCGTTGGGGGAAGCCTTTGCGGAGGCTAAGCGAAGTTCGGACGCCGCTAGCTATTGAGCGGGCGCTCCAGTTCCGCCGGTGAGGGAAATCGTCGGGGCTAGCCACCGCTTCAACAATCGCAATAAATTCTTCGTCCGAGATGGTAATCAAAAGAACGCTCCCAATATTCCGAAAAGCTGACAGACGGAACTCCGGTTCTATCCAGGCAGCAAGCTCCGCCATTTTGCTTCACATTCCGGCAGAAGCTGGTTGTCGCCGACTAACCGAATAATTCCGATCACTGACCTAACCTGTTCATCTAGACCGTTAGGAAAACGCCACAACGGTAGTTTCCAATCAGGACCGGCAAGAGACATATAGCCTTCAGGGTCGGCCTCCAGCGCTCGCTGTATCACCTCGCCAACGATGTAACTCCCGATAGGACCCAGAGTCCGTCCCAGGCCACTTATCTCGGCTTCCTTGAGAAGATAGTAAAAGAGTGGTGTGTTCTGCTCAAGGCCTACGGTGCGTAAAACGCTTCCTGAATGATCGCAGGTATTTCGGGTCAGTTCTGAACTTGCTAGGAAGTCGTCGGCTTTGATTATTCTTTCCTGGAGCAGCCTTTCAGCCACCTCCTGGCCGGACGGCAATCCTGCCCGCGCCCCGCGTAATAACGTGCGCGCGGGAAGACTGACTGCTTTTGCCGAACGTTCCATTCTGCTGCACAGACGAAGCGTCGAAGGCGATAAGCCATGTAAAGGAGCGGCTACGGACGTATCGATATATGAACTCGACGCAACCGGACCGGAAGCGGGTAATCCATCAAAGAAACGTCCCCATTCTATAATGAAGTCATCTTGGAGCGGTGACGCGGTTTGCCCGAGCGCCATCAGTTCCGCTAGTTCGACGCGTTTTTGACGACGGTTTAAACCGTAGACATTGCGCACCATACTGTGTCCGAATCGGAAAGCGGCCAGAGAAAATTCAATCGGGACGGCAAAGCCGTTTTTGGGCTTGGAAGGTTGACGAGCTATCCCCCAGCGATAGTTCCAAGCGCTCGGGTGCAATATCCGAGGCAGAAAATCATGACGAACAATCCATTGATAATGCCATCGAACTAGTCGCTGTGCTTGTTCGAAAATCGTTCCTGCGTCGAGATGGTCGATTCCGATTATCGCCGGAGGCTTGGCGCTGAGTTGTTTGACCGCCTCATTGTGAAACTTCAAAAAAACAACGTGGAGTTGCCTCAAAATCAGGTTAACCAAGTCGCGCTCGTCCCCGATCAAGATGGTCCCGTTTTCTATAGGAAGATCGCGCAGATAGCCAGTAGGGGTCGTCGCTCCGACCTTGAATACTTCTGCTCCGGCCTCGCCCTCATAAAGATTCGGCGAGTTCACCGGCCCGCCTCCATAAATGTGATCAAGATCCAAGTAGGGCGTCCGATAATTAGGAGTCAGTTGGGGATCTAAGTATGGCCCGTCGATCGGCGTAGTGTCATGCGTTAAATCATGCCCAACAAACTGACCAAAGTATGTGTACCCGACGCGGGGAGTGAGAGTGCCTTCCCGCTCAATGTCGTAGCGCATAGCGCTACCCAATTTGATCAGCTTTTCCTCGTGGCCATTCGCAACGGGCTCGACCGGAGGCCGAAAAAGCCGGGAGTAGCAGCCTTTAGGCTGTGAACGGACCATCCACTCGCAAACGTCAATCATCTTGCCTATCAAAGACGAGGGTAGTGCGTTGCGGCAACAGTTTCAAACTGTTCACAAAGTGTTTCCTTTGTTTCTGTCGAGGTCAGCCCGGTACGCTCTCTGTTTCAAGACCGGAACAGCGTTAACACTAACGGGAAGACGGATCATGACTGAGTTTAAACCTGACGCCATCACTTTCAGCGCGACAAACGCCCTGCTCCTCGCGCGGGCTTCGCAAGCCGCCTATCTGGATGAGGCCGGCGCTAAAGCGAAGATGGCGCAGCTGGGCCTCCCGAACTTCCAATGGATCGACCTCACTGAGGATTTCGCCGGTCTTCATGCTTTCGCAGCCGGTTGCGACAAATTCGCGATCCTCGCTTTTCGCGGCACGCTCGACACCAAAGATTGGATGGACGACCTTCAGGCTACGCCAGTTCGTTTCAATTGGCTTTTTGAAGGTGGCCCGGAAGTAGGCGATGTGCACGCAGGCTTTGGGCACGCGCTGCGAGACGCGTGGGACGATATAAATGCTGCGCTTGAGATCGTCGCGCCGCGACCCGCCGGAGACGTGAACCTCGCGACATTGGCTACCACTCCCCAGCGCACATTTTGGATCACGGGCCACAGCTTGGGCGGTGCGCTTGCCGTGCTGGCGGGGGCAGCGTTTTCGATGCTGCCTCATAATGTGATTCGTCCGATCAACGGAATTTATACGTTCGGGCAGCCACGCATCGGCTTACTTCCTTTCTGCGGAAACTACGATCAGCTCCTTCACCTTAAAACCTACCGCTTCGTTAACAAACAAGATTTGGTTCCACGTGTTCCTTTCCGTGGTTGGGATTACTCCGACGTCGGACGAATGATACATTTTGATAGCAGCGGAATTCCACGGTTTCAGAGCACAGAATGGACGAGCTTTCTATCCCGCACGATCGAGAGCTTCCAAGACTTCTTTAGCATCGCCGCGGATGTCCGTACCGATGTAGGTGACCACAGTATGGCTGGCTATGCCGCGCTCGTGCAAAATGAAAGCGCCGCTCTTAGCGCACTAAAGCTGTGATATCTGCAATTCTGCGCCGATTTCTGCCTCGTTTTCAGCAGCCTAGACCGGATCTCTGGAAAAGGCCATCCCGCCACCGCGCGGAAACCCAACACCTGCCCATCAAACCTAGATGATCCGATCACATTTACTATCCCTTTTTTTATTCGCGCTCACTCTGCTCCTTTCCGGTTGCGCGACGCAAGAGGGTAATGTCCTCCTAGGAGTCGAAAATGAGAACTTGAAGCGCTTGCAGGATAGATACGGCAGGCCCGGAGCCCTACAGCAGGAGATCGACATGGCAAAAACCGATAACACAGGGCGAAGCAGAAACGACCTGCTGAATGACCTGATTCTCTTAGTCGATCTAAATTACTATCATTGGGAGAAACTGGTTTACGACAAAAAGGCCTATGCCGATTTCGGCAGCGCTGTGACTGCTACGACCTTGAGCAGCATCTCCGCTATCTCCAAGGTCGAGGACGTCAAGACGGTTCTTTCCGCGATCTCCAGCGGCATCACCTCCACGGGTGTCACCTTCAACTCAAAGGTACTCCAAGATCAAAGTCTCACCGCGATTTTTGCCAAGATGCGCGCGAACCGCGCCACGCAGCTCCTCAGGCTCCAGGCAAGCATGACCAAGACTGACAGCGGCAACAATCCAATTGGCCCCAATCCGCTCTCGGTTTACTCCGTCCAGCAAGGACTTATTGACATTGCGAAATATTATAATGCGGGGACTTTTGTCGCAGCGCTCCAAGATATCATCGAAAAGGCGGCGACGGAGAAAACAAACTCTGACACGCAGAGTAATAACCTTAAGCCGAATGCCACTCTCGTAAATGCAGCCGTACCAACCGCTCATGTTCAAACATTGAAAACTGTTGTCGTGAGCGAACCAATCCCCCAAGGTCTAACTCGGCAAGACAATATCCAAGCGGTCGTGAAATCCGGTGGTGATATTCTGCAATCTCTTTCAAAGGACCAAGCTCAAAAGGCACTGACCGAATTGAAGCCTAACTCTCTGGCAAGCCCAAATCCAAAAGAGGAAATAACTGGGATGCTAATGGATACTACGACAATGGAGCAAGCAGTGAGAATTTTGACTGCCCTTCAACACGCGAAATAAACTATTGGAGAACTAAAATGCCAATTATTCGAACGAGACCAATCAGTGATCCGCTCTCGGCGTTAGAGCAATTCATTCAACAAAGCGAACAAGCAGGTGCCGGCCTAACATCAGTTGTTGCAGGAACTGTGCAGGGTAGTCCCTTCAACGTTGTTTCATTCGTTTTCGAACCCAGCACTCTGCCCCAAATTACCTTGCATCAACTTTCCGACCCGATAGATACGGATGAACAGCAAGCGAATGTCGAGAGTAAATTAGTTGCCAGTGGGCTGACTCCCTTGTTCTTCGCCCCCGTTTTTGCGACAGGTAAGCAGATCAACATAGCTGTGTGCCGTGCGGGCGCTGTCAATGGCCTCATGTTACCTGCATCGCCGGTTGCGGCAGTCCTACCGCCAATTGCAACTCCAGGAGCCACGCAAATCGAATCCAAACCATTCAGCACTGACAGCAGTCACGGATCCTTTCGAGGGAGTTCCTCCAATACAACTGGTCTCACCGGGACAGAGACAAGCTTCTCCGATGGAACTATTGTGATCGACGCCAAGGAAACACTAACTGCGATCCGGGGTTCAACTAATTTCGGGTCCAAAACCGTGAGTCAGCACCGCGTGAAACAAGGGAATACGCAAACCGTCCAGTCAGCGCAATATTGTTGGCTTGCCCGTGTTCTTCCTGACACTCTCCTGGTAGAAAACTTCAATGGTTTTCCTTCGGACGTTCAATTCGTGAGTGGCAAGGCTACTCAATTCGGTAAACATGATTCTGAAGACGAAGGCACGGGTTCCGAGTTTCTAAAAATCACGCAAACGAACAGTGATGTATTCGGTGCCTCTTTGAAGCGCAGTCGGCTGGTTGCAACATTTGGATCAGACCTACGCAACTCTACTCAACTTGTGGCGGCGACTGTTGAGATTTTTAACCCAATGAACGGAAGATTCGCGCGAGTTCCAATTGTTGACGTGGGCCCCGCAGAACATCTATCGGCGGAAATTGATCTAACATTAGCGCTGGATCAGTTCCTCAAGACTAATGGAAGCGCTCAGGTTCAGTTTCGAATCGTTGCGTAAGGTTGCAGCATGATCACGTTAGTAAGTCGTAACGCCGCAACTGATGATCTCGTTTTGACAAACGCAGCGAGCACTACAACGACGCGAACTTTATATGAATTACGAAACTGGAAGTTTCGGCTCGGCGTGGCCGAACTGGACAGCGGTCCAGATTAACCAAAAGCGATGAAGAATTGCTTCTACCGCAGGCGCCGATTCGCACAATCGGTCCTCACGATCCCGCTTCTTCTTCTTCTTGGAAATACACATGCAGCAAAACCGCCTGAACCTGAATTTGGCGTCCTTCGGGTTTGGTTGGCTAATGCTCGACAAACCTCCCATGTAGCCGGACCGGACGACATCATCGTCGTCGAGGTCAAAAATTTCTCCGGCTGGATAATCCGCCAAGTCGAGGTTCGCGGTTATTTCGCTGACAAAGCGATCGACTCGGCTTCGGATGACCTTAAGCGAATCGTCCGAAATCACGCGTTTGAGCTAGCAAGTGGCGCGGCGGACGCGATGGAAAACGCGATCGAAGGCGATGTATCCACGCTCAAATCGCTACTAAGTAGAGATGATTTCGACAAGTACGCCAAAGCCCTTCTTACAGCGGAAGGTAAATGGGCCGAGGGTCAGGATCAAAGCCTCAGATTTCGCTCGCTCAAGGGTCGGCGGGCACCCGAGCGGGTAATAGGGCCGTTATTTCAAACGGTACTCTTCGCTGATTTGCGTGATCTGCTTCCGCAGGACAATCAAAAGCTGCCGGATATTCCGAAGACCTTAAAACTCTTGGAAGATGTTCGAGAGTGCTCTCAACAGTTGATTCGCGCTGCCCGGGATCGATTGCACCCGAAGATCAACGACCTCGTTTTTGAAAATATCACGCCGCTCAATCCAGATAGTGCGTCGGTTGATCAGTATCTAAGACCCAAAGCCACTCCCTTATCCGACTATGAATGGTTTCGCTTTCGCATGGTCGAAGACAGTAAAGATGCGGACGCCTGGACAGAGCTGCGCCGTACTGGCCTGTATCAACATGATGTAAGTTTTACTCTTGTTACCACTCTTGGTGATCGCTCGATCCCGCTTCCCACGACAATCCAGCGCAATCTCGACGCTGGCGCTCTGCCGCCTGCGAACGCGGATCGGTTCCTTCTTGAAATAGCCTCGCCTCCCCGCACAGGGGTAGCGATCGGTGTTTTTGCACTTATCTTGTTTCTGCTCGTCGCACTTTGCATTTGTACCGACATCGTATCGGACACCAGCGGCGCGAGACGGCCGGACGGAATTCGACCTTACAGCTTGGCCCGAGGGCAAATGGCATTCTGGTTTCTTGTCATTGTTGGAGCATCGCTCTTTTTATGGATTGCCACCGATGCCTGGCACATTTTGAACGACACCTGTCTGTGGTTGATAGGTATTGGCTCTGGTACGGCACTTGGATCCGCAGTTATTGCAGCGACTGACTCAACCAAAGCTGCGGCTGGTTTGGACTACCCCCTCACACGCAAACGAACCGAAACCTTTAAAGCCTTCAAAACGAGACTAGATAAGCAGGTTCAAGCAGCTGGCACGGCACCGCAGGGCGAAACGCCGCAGGCCACCGATATTCGCCTTGCACGTCGCGCCGCTCTCGCAAAACAGCAGGAGGATGTTAAAGAGATGTCGCAATTCGCGCTACGGAGACTTTTCCATGATTGGCTCACCGACGGGGATCTTTACAGCTTTCACCGGTACCAGATGCTGGCATGGACGCTTGTTCTTGGTGTTTTCTTCATTGTGAAAGTTTGGTCTCGTTGGGAGTTGCCGACGTTTGATAACACGACTCTAGCTCTCCTGGGCATCACCTCTGGGACTTATCTCGGATTTAAATTGCAAGGGGCAAAATGATACGATCGTGCGATACGCATTGGCCAGCGGCCCGTCATGCCCGTTCGCAAAACGTAGGAGTTTATCATGAGAATCGTGTCAGCGTTTTCGAGCCCTTTTGCGAGCGACTAATTATCGCAAAGGGTTCACGGAATGAACTTCGAATCGCTGGGCCCTACAAGCATCTCCCTAATAAATCCAAACCACACTAAACTATGAACGAAGACAACACCGGAAAAACAACAAGCGCGGAACCAGCGAAGCACTGGAATTTTTTTCTCTCCGTCATACCCTATCTTGGCATAGCAGTACTCGCGGTTATAGGCCTTGGTCTCGCCGCCGCGATCGTCTGGGGCTTATTCAGTCCCACTTCTATTGTTCGCGAACTCGGCAACGCCGATTTGGCGCGAGGTGTAATCACATTCATTTTCGCCGTTGGCACTATTGGTATCGCGCTTCTCTTGACATTCGGTGCGTTGCTTGGCGGTCTAAAACCAGAGGATTTCGCGAATGCGAAGGGGGTTCTAACGGTTCTTATTGGCGTGTTCGGAACTATTTTAGGCTTTTATTTCGGCACTGCGAATGGAGGTGGACAGAAGCTAGATGTCGCAGAGATTAAGCTCGCCGATAAGCAACTGATTACCCACATCTCTGGCGGCACACGACCTTATCGCTATTCCATCACACCCAGTGACAAGGCCTTTGCGCCCATCGAGAACAAGGTATCAGATGACGGTTGGATTATCGAGACGCTACCCGAAGTTCCGAAACCAACATCGGTCCTCACCGTCGACGCGACGGACGACAAGGATCAGAAGGCATCACGGACGTTAAATATTCCAGGGGACGCAAAATCGAGCCCGACGCCTCCCGCAACCAAGCCAGAGACGGCACCGCCTAAGTAGGTGACCTCCACCTTCCAATGGCCGTACCCAAGCCGTTCAACGCAATCACAGCCACAAAGACCCTGAAAACCCCCAGCCATACCTAAGAAAACGCCGAAAAGAACATCTGCAAAGAGCAACATACACGCAGCTTAGCTGGAGTTATTCAACCCGCTGCCGCTTGCACTCACCGGAGCCGTGGCTGAGTTTGTTCTCGTTGGCCGTTTCTAGCGCATCTCGCGGCTTTTTCTCTTCATCACGGTGCCGTGATCCTCGCGACCTCTATGGTTCATCCAAGGCCTAACCATTCGGGCGTCGCCGCCAATTTTATGAACAAGACCGCGGCGCGCCCAATCATGCGCTGCATCACGTGAATAGATATCCGAACTGAAACCGAGCTTACCATGCATTTCTCTCCGCCAACGCTTCATCCAACTCTCCTCACCAATAAGCAACATCGGGTTCACGTGCAGGGCAGAATGAGCGCCCTCCTCGCGCTCAGACCGCGGCTCGGTATCCGGCGAACCGCAGCCGGCGCTCCGGTTTCGATTCCGTTAACCACGATATCGCAAGAAGGAAACTTCGATGCGTGGATCGAAGTGCAGTTTCCAACCGCTAGCGGACAGGTACCCGCCTCGCTCCTAGTGGACTCGGGTAACTCCACCATGATCATTCCTTACGGTGAGAGTCTGTCGGACGCGCCCGGATACACGGTGCTAGGTACCACCAATGAGCCGTGGGGTTGTAAGGCGAACGTCATGAGGGGGCCGGTGCAGATCATTACCTCGGACGGCAATACTTATCAGATCGATAATTGCGTCTTCTATGCTTGTATCGCGAACAACGCGGCCGGCGAACGAACGGCAAACTTCGGCACGGGGCGCGTCTCGCCGTGGTCGGCCAACGGATGGAACACCCCCGGCAGTCTCGGGGTGACCATGCAAAGCCCGCTTTCCTACAATACCGCTTATCGGTATGCCGAGTTCGCCTATGCCCCGGCGGAAACAATTTTCTCAAGCGCGGCGACGCCGCACGTCAACGATGGCTCTCTGTTGATAATGCGTGTGACCCCGCCGCCCGGGTTCACGATGCTGGAGATCATTCGAGATCTCGGATGGATGTCTGTGGTTCCCGCATCGATCGCGATCGGGAGCAACGCAACGGCATGGCCGGGAAGTATCGCCTCACCGATAGCGATGGTCGACACCGGAGGTGGCCCTGTTTTTTTGAGTGATCCCAACGGCGTTGTGTGGCGCGAAGCGTGGCCCGATCCTGTCCGTTGTCCGTGGTGGACGAGTGTGAATCCACCAGCATCGAAAAACTGCAATTGTGTAAGCGACCGATTAACACTCAGCCTTAAAGGGTCTGATGGGATGACCTCATACACCTACACCATTGATACCAGCGCGATGCCAGCTTCAGTGCAGGGACTCACCGCGGTTATGTGCGAGCTCAATGGATACATGATGGGGCAGGAAGGAATGAATATTGGCGGCATCACCGCACTCTTCAATCGCATCCTCATCGACTACGCAGGAACTCAGGTGGGGTTGGCGCCAAAATAGCCTAATGGCGCCTTGCTATCTATTGCGGTGCTGCCTTTGGAAAGAACACGCTTGCATTGATGCTCCTCGTTTAACAAACTCAGTATATTCAAGGGGGCGGCTCCGATGCAATTCCTTTCGTACGTTACATATCTCATCGATCTCATTGCCGCTGGCTTGATAGGCGTTTTCTTTCCGTATTTATTCGGCAAGAACCGACTGCCTCTTGGGCTCAACATCGCAACTGGCGCGGCACTCATTTATTTTGTTAAGGCGCGACCGAACTTACGGAAAGAACTTTTCGTGAGCCGTATATCACAAGTAGGGATCCAGCGTTGGGAATACTAGGCAAAAGCTTTCTTGACGCCGACTCGGGCCTTTGATCACATTTTCCGCAATCCGCCGATCACGCCAGAGTGAAATGACGATTATCCACCTGTCCGATTTGCACATCCAGGGCCCCAACTCCCGTCTTGATGTCCTGCAACCTGTTGAAGGAAAGGTGTTGAAACTTAATCCTGATGTCCTCGTTGTTTCGGGAGATTTCGTGGATACGCCAGACGAAGAAGCGCTCTATTACATCGCAGATACGCTTAGGGACCTCTGCAAAAAATGTAAACCGTGCGAGTTAATTGTCGTCCCTGGCAATCATGACTGCCGTGTTCGTGGAGTGTTTGCCTGGAAACAGCATCTCGCATTGTTTGAGAAAGCTTTTCCCAAGTGGTCGCGGCCTCGTCTGGTCGGTAAGAACAGAGAACGGAAAATAGCGTTCTTTTGCGTGGACTCCAATACAAATAACCCTCGGATCAATTTCGCCCGCGGTCGTTTCGGAGCAAAGGAACTGAGTCGGTTTAGGGCCGATCTTGCCAAGCTAGGAGAAGATTCCGCCTTTCAACACGCATTTAAGATTGCGGTGCTTCATCATCACCCTTTGCCAATCGCAGATTCGGACGATCCGCACGGGTATTTCACACAGGATGCTTTTCTCGGACTCGAGGATGCTGGCACCTTTATGCGCGAAATGCAGCGCGCGGGGATCCATCTCGTGCTGCACGGACACAAGCACTATCCTTTTTTTGCACGTATTCGACTGGGTGGCGGCGGTGGGCGCCAAGGGCGCGGGGGCGAATTAACCGTCTTGGCGGCTGGGAGCGCGTGCAAGCCCGAAACAATCGGCAACAGTTTCAATCTATTGAACTTTTCTGGAAAGGCTGTCACACTTAACCTGTATCAGCGCGCGAAGGTGGGAACGTTCGTAAGCGAAGGTGAACCTGTCCAGTTGATAGATTATGAAGCACTTCGCGAAGACGCCTATAGAGAGTTTTTCGAAGGCGGCGATGTCGGTCGCCAAGGAGGAACTGAGGAGCAACGCTGCATCATGGGAGCAACTGAGGAGCATCACTGGATCATTAATGAACACGGTGATTGCGAACGTGTTTCCGAGTATAGAGACCTTAAAATTCTTTCAGGAAAGTCTCCCGTCGAATACTTACCAGTGAAGAAGGCTAGCCTTCATGGAACTTTCGCGGGATATGATGTGGAGACGATTGGAAAGGGGCACGGCAAACCTACTTTTCAAATCGAAGGCGACAGAAAACGCGACGGTGAGTTGGTCGGCCGCATCAAATTCGCCACACCACTTACTGATCAATCGCTCCCACTTAGTTATCAAGAAAGCTTCCGCATATACAATGCCTTTGCCATGGACAAGCAGCAGCAGCGCCGGATGTCTGGTGAGGACGCGCCCGAATTTCTCGTTATCTCAGTAAAGCATCCTGTGGACAAAATGCTGATTAGCGTCCAATTCCCGGAAGCGACACCAGCAGAGAAATCGCTAGCGGGACGGAAACGACCGTTCCCGAGCATCGACATGAACGAAATCCGAGCGCATGTTTTGCGTAAAGAGGAGGACACAGAATTGCCGAATCACGTCGAACAACATTGGTGTGAGGAGCACCTGTACGTGTCGCCCCAAACGCGTATCGCAATCTTGCCGGTATTGAGGCCACTGCCGAACCATTCTTATGGATTGGCTTGGGGTTTGCCAGATGCGCTTGTGGAGAATGATCTGCCTCCGCGCACTGAGGGCAAAGCGGAGGAGATTCGTCAAGCCCTGCTCGCGTTGCCTCCCCGCGATCCCGGGGGCAATAAGCTTCAGGCGGTCTTTTCTAGTTTTATGGCCGAGCTCGCGCAAATCTATCGACCGGGGTCTAAAGAGCGAATGGAAATTGGCTTGATGGTATTTGATGCGGCGCAGAATCGTCTGCGTTATGTGGCTGGGCAATTCAATGATCGGTATTGGGACTACAAAATGATCCTTGGGCAAGGAATTGCTGCCCGTGCCCACAAGCTCAACGAGGCTCTCCTGTATGTTCGCAAGCGTACCCCGCCGCGAATGGATTTTAGTTCGTCGGGGCCACCCGGGGTGGCGCCAGATGAAGTCCTGCTCTGCGTTCCGTTGCGCTTTCCGATCAACGTTAAGAACGGTTGGATCTTAGGAGTGGTCACTCTTAGCTCGACTTCGGCGGCCTCGGAACTGCTGGATCTCTACGAAAATCAAGAAGAAGTGGCGCGAATAACAGAATCCTTCCACGAAGACCTCCTGAGGTTGCGTATCTTGCCGGCCCTCAATCAAGCATCCGAATTGACAGTTTACACCAAAATATTGACAACCGATACCCCTTCGGCATAACATAATCCGATAGTATGGCAATAGAGATTCTACGGGTTACCGAGCGCGATCCAGGAGCGAAGGCTTACGACTTTAACATCGTTGCAACCGAAAAGTCCGAAGCGCCTAGGTCGATCCTCAGTGAGCTCGCCGAGTTGGTCGCGATACGGCGTTCGGTCAACGAGGTCGAACCAGAGGTGCTTACTCGAGGCGCTCAAGCGGATAGCGCGTAAGCTGAATGCCATTCTTGGTCCGCTAAGACGGTGTGGCCTCGAACCTAAGCCCCGCCTTTGCGTCAAGTCTTGACCCCTTAGCTAGGAGTTTTTTTGCGCGCTAGGCCTGATTGTTCTAGAGCCGACGCTTTGCATCCGGTCTCGCCCCAACCCCGCACGGACTCAGGGGTAGTGGCTCAGTTTGAATCCAACAAAGAAATGATTTCGTCAATCGACCATACATGATCGGAGATTCCGGCTTCCATTGCGGGCGTCACGCGCAGCGATTGGTGAATGCGTCCGAAGTTGTAATACATGTAATGAATCGCAACAGCGTGTTCGTGATTTTCCAGCTTCTTTGAGTGTCCGTTTGTGAGCCGTGTAAATCGTCGCATGGACATGCGCATCGTGAGATTCTGCCGCTCGACACAGGACGTAGAAACGTGATTGTGATCGGGATTGCCGCTGATTACCGCCTTGCGTGCTCCCATGCAGATTGCCGGACTGTAGCGCGTTTCTGGCCCCTGCTCTGAGTTGCCATAAATCTTTTGCAGCATTGCGTAATCAATTCCCGCTCCGAATGCATCTTCGACCGCGCTTAGATATGCGCGGTGGCCGTCTGTTGTCGGTTGCACGCGATGCGCAAGACGTTCCGCAAGATCGTGCACGAAGTGATACGCGCATCCAGCATCGCGTTGGCCAATGAACCAGCACGGAACGAGCTTTGTATCAGGGTCTAGTGCAACCCAAGTCCAAACGTCGCCCGCGCCTTTCGCTTTGTGCTCGACGTGGCAATTTTTCTCTTTCGCATAAATAAAGCTCCAAATCTCATCGCACTGAATGCGCTTAGATTTCAGATTTACGAATGCTTTGTCCTGATAGTCGGAACATGCTCGACCAAGATCGCACAAAAGCTTATCAATCGTATTGCGGGACGCTCCCGTCATTCTGGAAATCGAACGCATGGAATTGCCTTCGACTAAAGCCGCGACAATCTGTGTCCGCTCCTCAGTGCTTAGCTTGTTCATACGGGCATCATGCTTGCCCGTCTAAGCAAAGTCAAGAACCTTTTTTGTTCTTCTTTTTGAACAAGTCCCCCGTGCCTTCTTCGGGATACGGAGAATTTGGCAGCGGCTTTTTTTCTTCAGGTCGATTCACGAAATGACGCTCGTATTCAAGAATGAGTTCTTTCGATGACTTGTCCTGAAACCGCCTCTGTTGTTTTTCACTTTCAAGCATGGGTAATAATGAATTTCGGTATGTGTTTGTGCTCGAACGTAAATCCTTCTTCAGAAATCCAGCGTAGTTTCGGTGCGCTTTTTGTGAGTAATCCGATGTGAATCTTGCCTCCGACAGTCGGTATTGATGTCGCGAATTGTTGGGCTTTTATCATCGCGTCCACAAGGAAATAGACGAAATCTATCCCGGCCTGTTCAGATAAGCTTCCCACATCAGGAAACAATCGTGTGACGCCGCCCGAGTCCTTCTCGAAAAGATCGAATTTCTTGTCCCAAAAGTTGGGTTTTGGAATGTCGATGGCTGGATTGATCGAATGAACATGCGCCTGCGCTTCATCAAAGTAATCGTTTAGAATAGCCACCGCGCGCTCCCGAATCGCCCAAAAGGATGATGAATCTATGCCATTTACGATTCGCTGTATCACGTCGTATTGACCACCAAAAATGACGCTGTAATCGCCACGCTTAACCGAATCGATCACGTCACAAGCAAAATCTGCCTTTTTGTAGTTATATGCGAAGTTGGTCCGCCAAAGCTCCGGCTGTCGGTGCTTGGCAGAATATCCCGACAAAATGACTTCCATTACCGCGCGCGCTGTTTTTGTCGGAACCTCTTTGTCATAAATTGCCATGACAAAATCCCTAAACTGCCGCGCGAGCCATCCCATCGTATAATCTTTTACTCGTTTTTTGATTTTGGGCTGCATCAAAAACGTATCGATGATCTGCGCAATCGTTGTGTTGCCGATGCGCGACGTTCCCGCAAACAAAGCGCAAGCATTAAACGGTGTCAGATCATAAAGCTTGGTAACGCTTGGAAGTTGATCTATCGGTCTGTTTGTAGCCTTTTCCCAGATTTGTTGGGCGCGTTGAAGTAAGGGCTTTCCGCTCGCATCGATCTTAAGAGTGCCGGTCTGCTCAAAAAAGACCGAGGTTATATCGTACGGATGGACTAGATCGGTGCTGGTTGTCGCGAGGCTGTCACATCCGACGACGATGAAATCTCGCGCGGCGAGACTCAGAATTGTCGTCACGGAGTCTGTTGCCAACGAGCAACGGCAGCCCGACGAGCAATTTCGGCGCGACGATCTGCCGATAAATTTGCTGCCCTCGCTTTTCCACCTTTGCTTCCACCCAACTTGCCTAAAATTGAGGCTGCCTGGCTCCGAATTTTCTTTTCGTCGGCTTTGGAGAGACCAGAAACGACATTTTGCGGGATTGGTTGCCCTGTAGAAAGAGACACAATTCGAGCGGCAGTTTCTTTGAGGTCTTTTATCCTTTTCCGCTTGCGTGAACGCGCAGGCATGGTGCATTATGCTTGAACGTCTATGGATTGGCAAGTATATTCTCACTGGAATTCAAACTGAGTCGCCTGCGGGCGTCCAGTAATTATTGGATCGCCCTTCATCGCGGATGTGGCGATCTACAGCCCTCGATCTTGGTCAACGCTCTTCTCGATGTCGATACCTTTGCGACTTCCAGCGAGTCGAACGACCTTCAGGAATAGCTCGCGCCCGCACGAGGATCGCGCTGGATTCGTTTTGATTCGCTGGACGTGTTCTGACTGCTGAGTAGCAGGAGTGTTCTGACTATATCCATCTGCCTCGCTAGGACTCGAACCTAGACAAAGAGATCCAGAATCTCTGGTGCTACCATTACACCACGAGGCAAAGGCAGCGAAAACCTAAAGCCGCTTTTCGGCTCGCTGCAAGTCGTGCAAGGCGAACGCCGGAAATTATCGGCTTCGTGCGCGCGTGGTCAGCCAGATTTCCGCGCCTTCCCGAGCTGCTTCCACTTCCAGGTCGCGGCCGCTTTCCACCACCAAGAACCGCGCGCGCTCCAGCATCTCATCGATTTTGTGATCGTCGTGTTGGGGGTCGTGATGGAACAAAAATAATTTCCGCACCCGCGCTTCGAGCGCCAGCGAGACTACGCGGCTCAACGCACCGTGCCCCCAGCCGATATGTTCCTGATACTTCTCATCCGTGTATTGGGAATCGAGAATCAGCACGTCGGCTTCTTTGAGAAATTCCACCAGCTTCGATCGGTCGACCGCTGCCTCAGCGCGCGCTTTCTCCGGACGTGTTCCATCGCGCGCCGCCAGTTTTAGCTTTAACGGCTCGAAAGGTTCGTTGTCGGGCAAAAAGGCAATGGAACCGTCCTTGGTGAAAAGCCGGTAGCCGACGCAAACTCCCGGATGATTCAAAAATTTCGCGTGGACCCGCGCTTTTTTACCGATCGAAAATTCCATTTTTTTGAGTTCCTCGATCTTGATCGTTCCTGGCAGATCGCGCCAGCTCACCGGAAAAAACGGGATCTCCATTTGCGTGGCCAGAACGGTGGCCAGGCCGGCCCGCGCGCCCTGGTATCCCAGAACGCGGATCGAGTTCTTGGGTTTGTAAGCAGGGAGGAAAAACGGCAGGCCCTGGATGTGGTCCCAGTGCGTGTGAGTGAGCAGCAACGTCAGATCAATTGGCGCGGTTCCGAATTCGTTTTCCAAGGCAAGGCCCAATTCGCGAATTCCGGAGCCGGCGTCGAGCACGATAATTTCGCTATTGGTGCGAACCTCTACGCACGTGGTGTTTCCACCGTAACCAATTGTCGATGGACCGGGAACGGGGATCGAGCCGCGCACTCCCCAGAATTTTAATCGCGTCGATGGCGGAGGAAACTTCAGGGCACGCGAATATTTAGGGGACAGTTTTCGTCGCGGCCGCGCACTGCGCTTGATCGCTGCCGCGATTTTTTCCCACTTCAACGGCTTGACGAAATAATCATCGACCCCGGCGTCCAAAACGGCCTCGCGATCGACATCATAATGCCGTCCGGCGGTGATGATCATCTTGGCGGAAGGAAGTTTTTCCCGGATCGCGCGGCACACTTGCAGGCCACTGAGCTTTGGCAGCAGCAGGTCACAAACGATCACCTTAGGCCAATACTCGAAGGCAAGTTCAATCCCGCGCGCGCCCTCCTCTGCTTCGATTACATCCCAACCCTTCCCCGCGAACAGACGCGCCATGCTTTTACGGCTTTCAACATTGTCCTCGATTAACAGTACCGTAGCCACAGCGCGGGATTCTGGCACGCAACTCCGGCGAAACCAAGAGTTTTTAGGGCGACACGCTCAGCGCTTGGGATTCAAGACTAGAGGGGCAAAATAAACTGAATCTCCATTTGCCGAATAATCGATGAACAAAAAGGCCACCGCGCTATTTGCGGTGGCCTTTTAGCAAACTGATCTGCAGATTAACTAGTCTGTCGCCTGCGGAGAAATGACGGAAGGAGGGCGAGCAAGCCCGCGGTGCACACACTGAAAATGGGAAGCAGCGCGGACATCTCGGGAACTGGCACCGATACGTTTCCGATATTTGCAATCTTGCCGCCGTCCTCTGGGCCGCCGTTGCGAGTTGCCTGTGCAGCGAACTGCCCTGTGGTTAGCTGATTCGTGTTGTTAGCAACTGAGAATATCCCGAGAGAATGAGGCCCGATAATCGCAGTTGGTCCATTGTATGTCCAAGTCAGATTTAGAGCGTTTGGATTGTCATGTATACGAGCGTAGTCTGCGGGATCGATGAAGTTAGGAGTCTGGCCCAGGAGCGAAGACGAGAACTCCCATCCGGCGGGCTGCATGTTCGAGCCAGGCACGAAATTGCCGAAATCGTAAATGGTGAAGAAATCTCCGTTCTCTAGTGGCCTACTACCTTGAACCCTTTGGCCCAGCATTACGTTGGCGGAGTAATTCCAAGTGAAATCGCCCCCGCCCCCGGTAATGGAACTAAGAGTTGGTATCACATCGGCGTAGGCCGCGATCGTCATCGCGGCGAACGCTGCCAAGCCCAGAATGCGCGTTTTCCTCATCGTTTTTGGAAAGTTCGCCCCAGTGATGATGATTGTCAGATTATTGGCCCTCCTATGTCAATGAATTTTTCGGCTAGATCTCGTTTTTTTCCGTAAGGCATGCAAATAGTGAGCCCCTGCCTTATCCTCTGTTTTTGATGAGTTATCTGGCCCCCGCAAGTATCTCCCGCAGCGCCCGCACCCTTCCCTGGCCCACCTTCCTGCTGCTTGGCATGTGGACATGGGCCATCTGGAGTTGCGCGGAGCATTGGCAAGGAAACCCGAACTATTCCTACGGTTGGGCCGTCCCGCCGCTCGCTCTCGGATTTGGCTTGCGCCGATATTGGAAATTGAATGAGGCGCGACCACTCGAGTCATACCTCGCCGCGCCAATGCCTGCCGGCACGCAAATTTTCGCCGCCCTGAGTTTTGGCGCGCTCGTTTTTCTTCTGGAATATTCGCGCGAACAAATGTGGCATCCGGAGATTGTTCTCTGCGCGATTTGCTTGCTGACGGTAACATCGACAATCGCTGTGTTGAGAGGCCTCGGCGGCAACGATGTTGCACGGGTTGAAATTTTTCCTGTGCTCTTTTTCTTGACGGCGGTGCCGTGGCCGCCGCGTTTCGAACAACCGATCACGAGCGCGTTGATGGGCTGGGTGGCCGCGGCGACCGCAGAGTTGCTTCATTGGCTCGGCATCGAAGCGCAAACCTCGGGCGCGGCTATCGCGCTGAGCTCGGGTCTGGTGGGCATCACGGAGGCTTGCAGTGGAATTCGGTCGCTCCAGGCCGGAATCATGTTCGGTCTCGCAATGGGCGAATGGTTCTTGCTCCGTCCGGTGCGCCGCGTCGTCTTGCTGTTGCTTGCGATCGTTCTGGCTCTGACGACTAATCTGGCGAGGACGCTGGCCCTCTCGCTGCAAGCGGAATGGCACGGCGTCAATTCACTCGACCGCGTTCATGATTTTATCGGCAATACCATGATCACGGCGCTGATCGTTGGGATTTGGGTAGCCGGGAAGCTTCTGGCGCCCCGCGTGAACCCGCGGCCTCTCCCGCCGGCTACGGAAATTGCCGGACAGGCGCGGCGCCTTCTCGCTAACGTGAGAACCCAAGCGCGGCCCGTCTTCGGTCTTCTTCTGCTCTGTTTCCTCGCTGGGATCATTTGCGCGCGCGCCTTTTACGCCCGGCTCGAAGCGCAGGATCGAACGCAGACGGCGCCTTTCTTTACCGCGCGGATCGACGCCGGTGCGAACCGGCAGGCACCTATCCCGCGTGACATCTGGAACGAGTTGCGTCCAACCAGCGGGGAACATGTTCGACGGGAGAGCCCCGAGCTGCTGCCTGGTGGGGGGGATTGCTTTCATTTTTTCTGGAAACCGTCGGCCTGGAACCGTTTTGCGCTGGTGCATCGCCCAGATATTTGCATGCCTGGCGTGGGATGGAAGCCCGACGGGGAGGCTGAGCCTTTTGACGTTGCGCTCAATGGTCGCTCCATTCGCTGCTACATCTTTCGATTTCAACGCGGCAATGCCCATGCTTTGGAACTTTGGGGCGCATGGCGCAACGGCGAAGCGGTCCCGCTCGACTACCAGCCCGCTCAGGTTCTCGGTGCGGCCGTTCCTCCGTTGTCGCTGCACCTTGAAGGCAAAAGACGGTCAGCTACCGAGATCATAACATGCAGCGTGATCGCCGACGGGACAGCGCCGCCGCCGGAGGTAGCTGTGGCGCTCCTGCAATCTGTCTTCCAATATAAATCTCAATGAGCGAAGCAGCATCGAGCCCGTCCCCCCCGCGCCAAGAGCGCCGTCCGCCTCCTTCATCACGAACAAGGCGGGCGATCGTGTGGAGTTTAATTCTTGTCGTGCTGCTGACCGTTGCCTTGGGGGCAAGACCTGTTTACCACTGGCTAAAAGCTCGGCGCGCAGAGCAATTTGCTGCCGCAGGCGATGCCTTCGCCCAGGCTGGCAAATGGGATGACGCTGCGCAAAGATATCGCGCCGCGCTGCAACTTGATCCGCTTGGCTACCGCGGATTGGAAGGCGCTGCACGTCTCGCTACCCGCCTTGGCCGCCCGGAAGCTGTCGATCTTTGGGAGCAGGTCTACAAGCTGCCGCAGTGTACGACGGCCGATCAGCAGGAGTATGGCGAGCTTCTCGTAAAACTGGATCGGTTAATTGTCGCTCAAAGAATCATCGAGCGATTGCTCAAGACCGATCCAGACACTCGGACGCTCGATCTCGCCTCCCGCTATTCCCAAAAAACGGGCGATAGCGACAAAGCGATCAAGTTCGCCCGTCTGGCGGTCAAACGCGCGCCTAACGATCCGGCGGCGCGCTTCCAGTTGGCCGATCTGCTCGCGCAAACAGCGGATTTGGTTCAGCGAGCGGAAGCGCGCAAGCTCCTTTGGGAACTCGCAGGCAGTGACGGCATTTACAAGAGACCGGCCATCGAGGCGATCGCACGCGCGCCAGAGTTATCTGGTGACGAACGAAATCGCATCCTGGAAGCGCTCGATACTCTTTCTCCTCCGAACATAACAGACGCTTTGCTCGCGTCCGACTTGCGTATCCAACTTCATCCCGAAGATGCCGACCGAATCTACGACGAGACGATCGCGCGCTGGAGCCGGGGCGAAATGGCAGGTTTGATCCAGCTCGGTCGATGGCTCAATCTCCACCAACAACCCGAACGCAACCTCTCGTTGTTCTCGGTCGAACAGGCGCTGAAAAATAACGAGCTTTTCCTGACGCGACTCGACGCCCTGGGAATTTTGCAGCGCTGGAACGAAATAGACGAGCTTTTGACTCGCTCCGATCTGTCGTTTGACCCCTGGGTCGTGGAAAGCTTTCGTGCCCGGACCGCCCAGGAGCGCAATGCCACGCTCGATGCTGAGTTGCATTGGAGCCATGCCGTCGGACTTGCCGCGGGCGACCCGTTCAAGTTGCGCTTCGTCGCGAATTTCGCAGAACACAGCCACGCCACCGCCGCCGCCCTCAAGGCCTACGAACAACTGGCCAAGTTTCCCGAGCACGCAGCTTTTGCTTATCGTGGAATCCAGCGACAAAGCCAACTAACCGGCGAAGTTTCTGCACAACTCGCTGCCGCGGAAAAAATTTCTGCGCTCGCGCCTGAAGATCCAGATGCCACCGCTCAGCTTGCTTATCTTAATCTCCTGCTCGAGACCGATGTCGAAGCAAATCTCGCGACGGCAAAGAAGCTGGCGGAAAAGTACCCGAACCGGCTTTCGTTTCGCGTAACCGCTGCGTTGGGTTATCTCAGACACCACGACGCCGGCTCGGCGCTTGGTCAGTTCAAAGCGCCGGCGCCGATTGACTGGAAGCGCGCTCAACCCGCCTGGCGCGCCGTTTACGCCGCGGTTCTTCTCGCTAACGATCGAAATGATGAAGCGCGCGAAATGATCGGAACCATTCCGCTCGATCGCTTAAGTCCGGAAGAGCGGGCGCTGCTCGAACCATCTCAAGAATCTCAGTGACCTGTCGAGGCAGCTGTGTCGGCTGCACGCTTTTGCGGGCGACACGCCCGCCGCTACAAGTCGCTACAGTAAACTGGCGCCGAACGCACCCGGTCCTTTTTTCCAGCGCAGTTTCGGCTCCAGATTGATTTCGTGAGCGGGAACGTCGAAACCGACTGAACGCAGTAAATAAGAAACGCCTTCGCGACTTTCCATCGTTTCTTTCAGACTGCGCGCGAAGAGCTCGATGTACTCTTTGTACGATTCGAGCGCAAGCTTACCTTCGGCAAAATGCTCAGCCAGCGCCTCATCGTGATAATCGATGAGATCGATCAGGGCGCGCCGCAGATCCATTCGCATCTTCGGATCGATTACAATCTTGAATGGCGTGGCAGCGTGGTCGGCCTTGGCGAGGCTGCGTATTCTCGTGCCCGCTTGTTCGGTCGCTACAATCTGAAAATCGCGTGGCTCTTGGTCTGGGTTCAGCATCGCTTCTCGATCTTATACGATATCGATCTTACGCGAAAGTAGTTTCGCGATTGCAGCAATCGATCGCGCATCTCATTAACACCGGCGTTGCATTTTGGAGTGCGGCGACACGTCACCGCTTTTTTACGAGGCGACGTGTCGTCTCGTTCCAAAGCGCGGACACGTCCGCGCACTCCAAAATTGGCTGCCAGGACGAAATTGCGGGCCTAAAAGAAAATAGGAATGATCAAGATAGCGACGATGTTCACCACTTTAATCATCGGATTGATCGCGGGCCCGGCGGTGTCTTTATAGGGATCGCCCACCGTGTCGCCCGTCACGGCCGCAGCGTGCGCGAATGAACCTTTGCCGCCAAGGTTCCCTTCCTCGATAAACTTTTTCGCGTTGTCCCACGCGCCGCCACCAGATGTCATCGCAATCGCAATAAAGAGCCCAGTCACAATCGTCCCAACGAGCAAACCTCCGAGGACGACCGGCCCCAACTGTGGGATAACGGCAACCGCGACCACAAATACCAGAGGCAAAAGCGCCGGCACGATCATTTCGCGCAGCGCGGCCTTGGTCACAATGTCCACACACGTGGCGTAGTCGGGCTTGTCTTGCCCAGTGAGAATTCCCGGTTTCGCCTGTAATTGCCTGCGCACTTCGCGCACCACCGCGCCGGCCGCTTTACCCACCGCGTCCATGCTGAATGCCGTGAAAATGAACGGCAGCAATCCGCCAATAAAAAGTCCGATGATCACCTTAGGTTCGGTAAGTGAAAAACGGAACTCCGCGTACGCGACGTTGTGAATCTTCAATTCTTCCACGTACGACCCGAATAACACGAGTGCGGCCAAACCAGCCGAAGCGATGGCGTAGCCTTTGGTCACCGCTTTCATCGTGTTGCCGACCGCGTCCAGTTCATCGGTGACCGCGCGAATTTCCTTCGGCAAATTGCTCATCACGGCGATACCACCGGCGTTGTCCGTGATTGGCCCAAACGCATCAAGCGAAATGATGATACCGGCCATCGACAACATAGACATCACGGCAATGGCGATTCCGTAGAGACCGGCAAAGTGAAAGCTGAGCAAAATCGCGATGCCGATGAAACCGACCGGCAACGCGGTCGCATGTTGCCCGACAGCCAGCCCTGCGATAATGTTCGTGGCGTGGCCGGTCTCGGACGCATGCGCGATTTTCCGCACCGGCCAGTAGCGCATCGAAGTGTAATAATTCGTGATCACGACCACGACGGCCGTCATGACCAAGCCGATCAGGGACGCAAAATAAAGTTGCGTGGGGGAACGCGCGACTCCGGCGATGGTGAGTCCATCTGGAAAGAGTTGATGCGTTGCCGGCCAGAAGAGAATCGCGGAGATGAGTGCGCTCGCTCCGACAGCGCCCATGAGCACGCTGGCTGGCTTGGCGTTAGCGACGTTGACGAACAACACTCCGCAGATCGCACCCAGAACAGAAATTCCACCGAGCACGAACGGATAAACGATGGCCGCGGGATTTCCAGCAATCGTCAACGCGCCCACGAGGATCACGCCAATCAAGCTCACCGCATACGTTTCAAAAACGTCTGCCGCCATTCCTGCGCAATCGCCGACGTTGTCGCCGACGTTGTCGGCGATCGTTGCCGGATTGCGCGGATCATCCTCCTCGAGGCCTGTCTCGATCTTGCCCACGAGATCGGCGCCCACGTCCGCCGCTTTCGTGTAAATGCCGCCGCCGAGTCGCGCGAAAACGCTGATCAAGCTCGCGCCCAGCGCCAGTCCGACCAGGCTGCGCACGGCCTTATCATGCCCAACTATCTCTCCGGCAATTGTATAAAAAATTGCGACCGCTAGTAAAGCGAGCCCCACGACAAGCAAACCGGTGACCGCTCCGCCATTGAACGCGATGCGCAACGCCGCCGTGCGCGACTGACTTGCCGCCTGCGTCGTGCGTACATTTGCAATCACCGCGATGCGCATACCCATGAAACCGGCCGAGAGCGAGCAGAACGCGCCGATGACAAAACCAATTGCCGTCGGATGATCTCTAAAAAAGAAAAGAAGAAGAAAAATGACAACCGCGATCGCGCTGATCGTGACTACTTGTCGATTCAGGTAAGCTTTCGCGCCTTCCTGCACCGCGGCCGAAATCTGGCGCATGCGCTCGTTGCCCGACGACTTGCGAATAACGGTCGCGATCAAAAAGAAAGCGAAGACGAGACCGATGACCGCGCACAACATCGACAATGGCACGCCGGAATTGAGAAGGCTTAGGGCAAACAGCATCATGACCGCTTCGCGATGAAGCGCACGACTCTATGAAGAATTGGCTCGCTGGCAAAGGCTATTGTGGCCGTCGCTCTTTGGGCGATGCCGTGCCGATATTTTTCGGATGCCTTGCGCCAGGCCGGCCGCGGCGAGCCTGGCGGTTATAATTCGAAAACCGTCCGCAGACGCTTCAAGAATGACGCCTTATATTCACGGGCTTTTCCCGCCTGGTCAGCCGGGATCGCTGCGTCTTTCAGAATGCCTTCGTTTTCCATTTTACGCCGGGCGAGCAGCTCGCTCAATTGCTCCAGACATTGCGGAGAATCGCGCAGCACTTCGGCCATCACGGGCTTGCTGATTTCCATTACGTAGCAATCGCCTTCCGCGCGCACGGTCGCGCTGCGACGTTCGCCAGTGAGCAGCGACATCTCCCCAAAACAATCGCCCGTGTGCAAACCCCCTACCCGAACGTTCGTTCCCTGTTTTACGACGGTCACGTGGGCCGTGCCGCGCAACAGGAGAAACAGTGAATCGCCCTCCGCGCCTTCTTCGACGACGGCCTCGCCGCGTCCGAAGTGATCCAGCTTCGAATTCTTTAACAAATTTTCGAGATGACCATCCGGCAGGCATTGAAAGAGCCGGTCGTTACGCAAAATGGCGCGGGCCTCTGCGTAATCTTCTTGCACCAGGGATCCGACATGGCGCTCTAACTGCAGCTTGCGAATGGGGAAAGGGACGGTAAGCCGTTGCCGTTTAAGCTCGTACCAAACGTTGGTGCGCACAGCGTCGTTGATCTCGTTGATTCGGGCGTGATTGCCCATGTAAAACTTGATCTCGTAAATGACGGCGGACTCGCTGAAATCAACCAGGAAGACTTTCACCGGCGGATGAGCCAGGACTCCATTGGCGCTCGAAGCCGCGCGGGCCAGCACGTCCTTTACCAGATTGGGCGGCACCCGATACTCGAGCCCGACACGGATACGCATAGCGTGGACTTCAGTCGGATAATGGAGATTGACGATCGTCTGTTTAACGATCTCGTTGTTTGGAATGTCGAGATAGATGGCATCGTTCGTGCGCAGCCGGGTCGAGCGCCAGTTGATCTCCATCACTTCAGCGAAGCGCTCGCCTACCTGTAACCAGTCGCCCACTTTGTAGGGCCGGTTAATTTGCAGCGACATTCCGGCGATGATCCCGCCGAAGAGATTCTGGCCGGCGAAGCCGAAAATGATCGCGGCCACGCCGGAGCCGGCCAGCAACCCCCTCAACCAAGGCTCGGCGTGATAGCCGTACCCAAGCACGAGCAGAAGCGCGACCAGGAAAATGACGCCCGCGACAACTTCACGAAAGAAATGTGGGATCGGCGTCTGCCGTTTTTTTTCGAAATAGAAATCCCAAACGTAACGATTGAGCAGCGCGACGATGAAGGCAGTGCTCAACAGCACGGCGGCCGAGGCGACATCCGTGCGCACAGTCGATTGGAGCGGCACTCCGTCGGCCCACATCGCCGCGTAAAACGCAAGCGCGAGACAGAAGAGCCGAAAAAGCAGACCGAGCCGCACGCCGGCGCGGCGTTTGAGAAACCGGCCGATGGTCAGGGCCAGGAAGAATGTCGCGATGAATGAAACAACGGTGACGGCCGTTTTCTGCGTTTCAAGCAAGGTGGTGAACATCGGCGTCTGGCTCAGGAGCATAACAAGATGTGACCCTCGCGACAAGCGCGTGGCTCTATCCACCGGCTTGTGACCGGTTGCAGCAAGCGGACGACTCACAGAGAGATGGCTACAACGTGTCGATCTGGCGTGGTCCAAGCGCGCTACTCCCGCGGCTTTCTCTTTGCGAGCTCATCCAACCGACGAATGATGTCGCTCAACAAAAGCTCATTTTTTAGGTTCACTTGATAGTCGAGATTAGCGCGCAGCCGATCTTTCTCCGCCTGCCGGTTTTGCGACATGATGATGATTGGCGCCTGGAGACCGACGATCACTCCCAGGACAAGGTTCAGGAGCACGTAAGGATAAGGATCGAATCCCTTGTCGTGAAGCAGCCAAGTGTTCAACGCCACCCAGAGAACGAAAAATCCAACCGAAAACGCGATGAATTTCCAACTGCCGCCGAATTCCGCCATCATATCGGCCGCGCGGTCCGCGACTGTGAGCCGGGCCGCCACTTCCTCGTTCACGTTCCGTGAGACGCGGTGGCGCAAAAGATCGTCAGTCCGCCGCAGTCGTTGCGTCAGCGCCGTCAGCAGTTCAAGCGCGATCTGTGGATCGCTTTCCATAAAGGAGAGAAAATCGTCGCGCGTGAGCTTGGCCAGCCGCGCATCGTGCATCACCGTCGCGTCGGCCGAACGCCCGCGACTGTCGAGCATCGACATCTCGCCGAAGAACTCGCCCGGACCGAGCTCGGCTAAGGTGATAACATGCCCATCCGCATCCGTGATGCTGATGCGCACCTTGCCTAAATCGATGAGATACATGGCATCGCCGGGATCACGATTGCGGAAGATTACTGCCGAGCTCGGATAATCGTGAATGGTGAGGTACTGACCCAGTCGCGCCGTCGCTTGGGAATCGAGCGAGGCGAAGAGCGGAACCGAACGTAAAGCGGCGACGTCCATGTGATTATTGTTAACAACTTAGGCGATCGCGCCGAGTATACACCGCGAGGCGGCGGCTGTGAAAGCACCCTCGCGAGGGTAGAGGCCTCCGTCCTCGGCGGCAAAATGTCACCGTGATGGCGAAACAATCAGCCACGCCCAGCCGGTGAGGAAACAGAGACCCCCGAGCGGCGTGATCGCGCCGAGCCAGTCTCGCACCTGCGGGATTAGCGCCATCATGTACAAGCTCCCGCTAAAAAGAAGAATGCCAGCGAAAAGCAGCCACCACGCGCCGCGATTGGCCGCGCCATGAAGCGCGAGCACGAGCAGCGCGACCGCGTGCAGGAAGTGATAAAGCACCGCCTTGTTCCAAACGTCGATCATACCGTGACTTTCGATTATCGATTTCAGGCTGTGCGCGCCAAACGCGCCGAGCGCGACCGCCAGAAAACAAAGCGCTGCCGCAAGACGAAAGAGGATGACCGGCATTTCGTTTAATATGTCATGTCGAACGCCTCTTTGTCACGTCGCGCCTAGCTGACAATCGAGCGAGAGTCGCCGCGACATGCTGTAGTCGCTTCGCTCTGTCGAGGCGGCTTCGACTCATTGCTTCACAGCTGTTGAGAGGGCAATCCGCTGACTGAATGAACGGGAGGGAATGAATTCACCTCTCTAACTGTTTTCGTCCGCTGAGTGCGATCGCTTCCGGCCGTACAACATAATCGGCGACGCCATAACGCGCGCTTGGCGGACGCTTCGAATATAAAAAAGTGTCCCGGCCACACCGAGAGCCGCTGCGGCGAGGAAATTAAGCCTCGGACCTAGTTTCCAAAGACATGCGCCTACGATTGCTGCTGCACTCACGATCAGATCGCGCACCAGATAATACGCGCCGACCATTTGTCCGCGTCGCTCCGGTTCGCAGTAGCCGATAATGAGTGCTTTGCGCGATGTATCGCCAAATTCCTTTAATCCGCGGATGGCAAACGCGACAGCGAGCGTTGTGAAACCGTGCGATAGCAGCAGGCTAATCGGAAAGAGCGCGAACATGATAAACGTGATGACGACGAATGGTTCGCGTTGGAACTTATCGGCAAAGTAAGAAGCGGGCATGATGCACAACGTAGCCGCTGCCATCTCCACCGTCGTTAGCATCCCTATTTCTCTCCCGCTCATGCCGATATAATCCATCGCAAAAATCACCACCCAGGCATAGGGAATCCGCTCACAAAAGCGGATCAGAATATCGCTCAAAAGCAATCGCCGCATCGGCCGATTGAATTGGCCCAGGCTTCGCCAAAAATTCCAGCGCTCGATTTTCTTACCTTCATCCTTTGGCTCTTCGCGCAACTGCCATTGGACGAAAAGGGTGGCCGTGGAGAGCAAGATTGAAATGAGGAGCGCGATCCGCACGCCGACGATGACGCCGAAGTGGTCGATCAATATTCCGCCGAAGAACGGCGCGATCATGATCGGCAACCGTTTGATCACCGACTGGACGCCGATGCCCATCGAGTAGCGATTTGCGGCCAACGTCGCGCCGACCAGTGAAAACGCCGCGGGCAACGAAAAGCAAGTCCACGAAAGAAACAGAAACATTCCGGCGATGACGGCGCCCCAATGCGGAACGAGCAGAACGAGCGCGTAACCAGCGATTGAAACCAAATTGAAAATGATGAACACGCGCCGATGTCCCCAAAGATCGACAAATACTCCGCCGGGATAAGCGTAAATCGCGCCGAGCAACGTCCTCAGCGCGTCGTAGAGACCGATGAAAAAAAACCCCGCGCCGAGCGCCTGCAGATACTTCGGTACAAAACGCATCCACAGTTCCTCGCCCGCGCCGATCACGAAAATGGCGATGAGCAAAACAACGAGATTGCGTCTCAGGCCGAAAAAATCCGCGAACTTCCGGGCACGACTTACATTTTGCGGGTCCGGCGTCTGCATTCGCATTTCAGAATGCGACCGCGCTGTTCAAATTACAAGGAGCGGCGGTTTCCCAACCCCCGAGGTGATCTGGAATCGCCCCTCTTTGAAGGGCGGAGCTCCGCGACGCGAATCGACGGACTCGTTGGAGCTTGTTCCTCCATTTACGCCTGATTGACCTGGCGTTTGCATTCGGCGTAAAGCGCGTCGTAAACGATAAATTCGCGCTCGAGAATCTCGTGATCGCTCAGCCCGAGATTGCCGAAGCCCCCGGCGATCCAGCGCAACCCTTCACCGGCTATATGTGGATTGCTCGGATGCGAATCAGCCGCGCGCACAATTTCGCCCAGGAGAACGAGAGCGGGATCGGTGAGTTTGTATTTTTTCAAGATCGAATTGAACGAAACGTCTTCGCCGTGATGGCCAAGCTCGCAATTCGGCAAGTCGAACACCGTTCCATTATCGATCTTGGCCCAATCGGTTTCGCGCGGCAGAAAGACAAACTCGGCCTCCGAATCGACAAAGTTTCGAATCAACCACGGACAGGCAACGCGATCGACTTTAATTTTCTCGCGAGTGATCCATCTCATGATTTAAGGTCCGCTTTTGTGACAGCGTGGTTTTGGTATGCGGTCGTCGCGGCCGCTCTTTACGGTGCACATCAAATCTTTACACGTCTTGCCTCCGAACGCATCGGCGATGGACTTGGCGGGTTCGTCGTCGAAGCAACGGCTGCATTGTCGATTTTGCTTTATCTCGCATTCCTTTGGGTAAGCGGGCGGTGGAACCAGAAATTTGGCATGCCAGGTTTCAATTATTCAGTTCTCACCGGGATCTGCGTCGGCGCCGGCACGATTGCGTTTTTCCTTCTTTTCCAAAAGGGTGGACCACTCTCGGCCGTGCCGATCATTCTCGCAGCCGGCGCTGCCATGATGGCAATCGCGGGGATAGTTTTCTTTCGTGAGCCCGCTTCATGGCCGCGGCTTACCGGAATTGTTCTCGCGATCGTTGGTTTATTGTTACTGCGTCGTTAATTTCGTAGCAGTCGGCGCGAACGCCGCTTTGACAACATTGAGAAGCTTAGTTGTACTTCGGTCGCATGTAAGGTTTTTTTAACGATACTCGTTCTCGGCGATGCGATTCCTTCCGATTAGATTCCAAATCTTTCTAGGTTGTTTCCTTAATTTCGCAGTGGCGATCGCGGTCCTGCGGGCGCAGTCGGAAAGGCGACTAGGTGCTGCCCTTGAGGCACCGGTGAGGATCCCCGCAGCCCGCTTCGAACATCTTCCGCACAGCCCACTGTCCTTGGACCCTCGCACTGGAATCGGCCCGGATGAAGCGGCGACGATCGCCCTTTATTCAAATCCTGCTTTGCGCGCCATTCGCGATCGACGCGGACTCGCTGTGGCGCAATTGATCCAAGCTCGGATTTTGCCGAATGTCGTCGTTTCCTACGCGCGCGACTACGTCACCGGAGGGAACACCGCCGGCGCAGTCACTGCCTACAATTTCAGCGCAGGCTGGGAAGTCAGCGCGGTCGTTCCCTTTTCGCCGAAACAGACGGCTGCGCGGAAGAATCTCGGCTCGGTGGATCTGGATATTGCATGGCAGGAGTGGCAGATGGCGGAAAATGCGCGAACAGCCGTTTACCGGGTCATTGCCTTGGACGCTCAGGTTGCACGGGCCCGTGAAGGAAACCGAGGATTGCAGGAAAGCACTGATGCCGTGCGGCAGGCGGTGGACGCACATGAAAAAACGGTGCTTGATCTCGCGGCGGTCGAATCGGCCAGCCAGGATTCACGGGCGACCATGCTCGCGCTTGAGCAAGATTTCGAGCGACAGCGACTTGGTTTAAACAAGATACTAGGAGTGGAATCGCAAATGAAGGTGCACTTGCGTGACGGGCTCACACTTCCCACCCATCTCGATCTTCCGGACGAGCACGATTTACTTTACAACATTGAGTCGCGTCGGCTCGATCTTCTTGGGTTGCAGCAAGGTTATGAGAGCCAGGATGCCATCGTGCGCGCGGCCATCCTCGCGCAATTCCCGAAGATGTCGCTGGCGTTTGTGCGCGCCAAGGACAATACGAATGTGCAGAGTAGCGGCTTCAATGTCGCGGTTGACGTTCCAATCTTTGATCGCAACCAGGGTGTTATCGCGACTGAGCGCGCCACGCGGCAAAGATTACTGGACGAATACAACCAGCGCGTGTTCGAAGCGCGTTCCGACATTGCCGTGGCGATCGCCGACATTCGCGCGTTGGATCGACAAGTAGCCGCTGGCCAGGAAGCGTTGCCCGTGCTCGAGCGACTGGTCGATTCCGCGCAGAAAGCGCGCGAACAGGGTAACGCCGATGTGCTGAGTTATTACACTGCGCGTAACAATTTGCTGCAAAAAAGAATTCAACTGATCAAGTTGCAGGAGCAATTGCTCGAGGCGAATACCGCCCTAGAGATCGCCTCCGGCCGTTATCTGCCATCGAATGCCGCATTAAACGCTAGATGAACAAGAAACGAATTATCGTCGCGACGGTTGTGCTTATCGTTGTCGCTGCGCTCGTCTGGATCGCGCAGCGATTCGGCGTCGGGAACGAGGAGAAGGCCGCTGGTCCGGTCGCGAAAGTGCAGATTGCAAAAGTGGAACGAAAAACAATCACCGAAAAAGTAATCGTTTACGGAAGCGTTGTTGCGCAGCCGGGCAAAACGCATTCCGTTTCGGTCGCGTTTGAGACGCGCGTGCGACACATCCTGGTCGCGCCCGGCCAATTCGTGCAAGAGAACGATCCATTGATTGAGATTGAGCTCAGTCCCGGGGCACAAGTGCAATTTCAACAAGCTAAAAACGCCGAGGAAGCCGCCCGGAAAGAACTCAAGCAAACGCAAGAACGTTTCAATCTGAAGCTTGCCACAAATCAGGATTTGAGCGCGGCCGAAAAAACAGCGCGTGACGCCGAAGTGCAGCTTGCCACCTTACAACGCGCTGGCGCTGGAGGCGATAACCGCATTCACTCCGACATGGCCGGCGTGATTGCCAAAGTGAATGTGCAAGACGGTCAGATTGTCGCCGCGGGCAGTCCGCTGATTGAGATCGTTGCTGAAAGCGAGATTGAAGTGAAACTCGGCTTGGAACCAGAAGATCTTTCGGCCGCCCAAGACGGCGCACCGATCATCATCTTTCCGGTCAATGATCCGACCGCTGCCAAAGTCGAAGGTTCCATCCGCCTGGTGACGCGGCGCGTCGATCCGGCGACGCGCCTTGTCGATGTTTACGTAGCGTTGCCCGAAGAAACGAAGCTCTTACTCGATAGCTACGTTCGGGGCGAGATTCAGCGCACGGAAAAAGACGCGCTGGTCGCGCCGCGATCAGCGGTTTTGCCTAACGAGTCCCGTGAATACAAAGTGTTCACGGTGGCAAACAACCGGGCGGTTGAGCACGCGGTCAAAATCGGCACGGAAACTCCAAAAGAAGTACAGCTGATCGCGGAAGATCTGCACGAAGGTGATCCGGTCGTGATCGTCGGCAATTACGAATTGGAAGACGGCATGGCGGTGGAAATTCAAAAATGAACTTTACCGCGTGGGCGCACAGCCATGCGCGTTCCATTTTGTTCTTGCTCGGCGCGTTCGCACTGGCTGGCGCGTTTGCAAGCTTTTCCCTGCCGGTCGCGCTTTTTCCGCAAGTCAGTTTCCCGCGGGTTCGCATTACACTCGATGCGGGTGATCGGCCAGCCGAGCAGATGGCGGTTGAAGTAACCACGCCGGTCGAAGAAGCCGTGCGCGCGATTCCGGGTGTGCGCAACGTAAGATCGACAACCAGCCGCGGGACGGCGGAAATTTCCGTCAACTTCGATTGGGGCGAAGAAATGGTTTCGGCCATGCTCCAGTCCCAATCGCAGGTGAACAAGATTCTGCCGAGCCTGCCGCCTGGCACTTCGTTCGAAGTCGAACGTATGGATCCGACCGTGTTCCCGGTGATCGCTTATAGCCTCACCTCGAATTCGCACTCTTTGGTCGAGCTACGCGATCTCGCGCTTTACACTTTGCGCCCGGCGCTTTCCACGGTTCAGGGAGTCGCGCGCGTCGGCGTCCAAGGCGGGCGGGTCGAAGAATATCGGGTCACGGTCGATCCAGACAAGTTGCAATCGTTTAAGATGACATTGGCCGAAGTGGCGAGCGCCCTCTCCGCCTCGAACGTTCTTGTCGCGGTCGGACATCTCGAGCAATACGACAAACTTTACTTGGTCGTTTCGGACACGCGTTTTCAAAAGTTCGAGCAGATCGAGCACACAGTCTTACGCTCAACGCCGGATGGTGTGGTCTTGCTCGATGATGTGGCCAAGGTCGAACATTCGTCCGAGCCGCAATGGATTCGGGTGACCGCTGATGGTCACGACGCCGTGCTCTTCCAAGTTTATCAACAACCGAGCGGAAACACAGTGGAGATTGCAGGTGGGATCAAGGCGAAGCTCGACCAGATGAAGAAACAAATTCCAGACGGGGTGAAAATCGCAAGCTGGTACGATCAAGGCGATCTCATCACCGCGTCAGAACACAGCACCCGCGATGCGGTGCTCATCGGCATCATTCTCGCTGCATTCGTACTGCTCGTTTTTCTGCGCGACTGGAAAGTCACCTTGATCGCGACCTTGACGGTACCTGTCGTGCTCGCTGCCACAATCCTCCTCCTTTACGCGCTGAAAATGAGTTTCAACATCATGACACTCGGCGGCATGGCGGCTGCCGTCGGACTCATCATTGATGATGCTATTGTGATGGTGGAACATATCGTCCGGCGCGTCCGAGGTACGCGTGAAACCGATCCGCATTCGCGCGTGCTGGGCGCAGCGAGCGAGTTCACGAGCCCATTGGCCGGTTCTTCCGCGGCCACGATCATCATTTTCACGCCACTGGCGTTTCTCACCGGCGTGACCGGGGCATTTTTCAAGGCGCTTTCCCTAACGATGGCATCGAGTCTCATCATTTCATTCGTTGTGGCGTGGCTAGCCGTGCCAATCCTGTGCGCGACGTTGTTGAAAAGAAGAGACGCCGAGATCGAAGAACACGGGAGTTTCACGCGCCGTGTGCACGAAGTTTATCGAGAGAAGATGCAGCGCCTTCTCCGTCAACCGCGGTTCGTAATTGTGTTTTTGATTCCGCTTCTCTTGCTCGGCTTTGTCGCATTTAAAAATGTGGGTTCCGGATTCATGCCCGTGATGGACGAAGGCGGATTCATTCTCGACTACATTTCGCCGCCCGGCACGTCGCTGGCGGAGACCGATCGCCTTCTTCGCCAGGTGGAATCGGTTCTGCAAGAAACTCCGGAAGTGCAGACCTATTCGCGCCGGACTGGATTGCAGCTCGGTGGCGGCATCACTGAAGCGAACACCGGTGATTTTTTCATTCGTTTAAAACCATTCCCGCGCCGCGGAATCGAAGAAGTTATGGACGATGTCCGCACCGAGATCGAAAAACACATCCCCGGCCTTCAGATCGAGACTTTGCAATTGATGGAAGATTTGATCGGCGATCTCACGAGTGTGCCGCAGCCAATTGAAATCAAACTTTACTCTGACGACGACCAACTCTTGCGTACGCTCGCTCCGCGAGTGGCTAATACAATTTCGAAAGTTGACGGTGTCGTCGAGGTGAAAAACGGCATCGTGCCGGCAGGCGACGCGCTCAACATCCAAGTCGATCGGGTAAAGGTTGCGCTCGAAGGCATGGACCCAGAGGTGGTGACCAAAGCGCTCAATGATTTTTTGACGGGCAACGTCACCACCCACATTCAACAGGGCCCGAAGTTGATCGGCGTGCGCGTGTGGATCCCGCGCGACGTGCGGGAAACTATCCGCAACCTCGACAATCTCCTTTTGCGCGCACCCGATGGCCATTTGTTTCCACTCAAGCGCGTGGCTACACTCACTCCGCTGAGCGGCCAACCCGAGATCATGCGAGACGATCTCAAACGCATGGTCGCGGTGACCGCTCGCATCAGCGGGCGCGATCTCGGCTCGACCGCGAACGAAGTCAAGAGGAAGCTCGCCAGTTCCAGAGTGATTCCAAGTAACGTGCTTTACACCTTCGGCGGCCTTTACGAACAGCAACAGATCGCCTTTCGGGGCCTCACGATGATTTTACTCGCCGCCATCATCCTCGTATTTCTGCTCCTGCTCTTTCTCTACGAAAGTTTTCGCGTCGCGATTGCCATGTTGCTCATTCCGTTGTTTGCGGTGGCCGGAGTTTTTCTTGGGCTTTGGGTCACACGCACCGAGTTCAACATCACCTCGCGCATGGGCATGACCATGATCATTGGCATCGTCACCGAGATCGCGATTTTCTATTACTCGGAGTTCCGCGATCTGCCTGCGAGCGACGACCGTTTCATCCTCGCCGGAATCAACCGCATGCGCCCGATCTCAATGACAACGTTCGCGGCCATTTTGGCTTTATTGCCGCTCGCGCTGGGGATCGGTCAGGGTTCGGCAATGCAACAGCCGCTGGCTATTGCCATTATTGCTGGGCTGATTTTTTCGCTGCCACTTGTGCTCATCGTATTGCCGGCATTACTAGCAATGTTCCAGGTAAATCCCACTCCCCTCACTGCGAGCCGCAGACACTGAGGAGTGACCGGAAAGTCCGACAGATTATTCGATCTGGTAACAGCGAATCTCCGCTGCCTGGTTCCCATGACGGGGAACAGCGACAAACAAGCTGTCTCGCTCCGGCACAAAAAGTCCAGTGCGAGCGCCATTCGCCGTGCCAACCTTAGCGAAGGCCTTATAGGTGTTTGCGTCAGTTTGTTCGATGATGTCGATCTTGCCCGCGCCGCATATCGCGTAGATACGACGGCGCTTGCTGTCGTAAAAGAGATCATCGGGATCGCCGGAGATGTCGATGTTCGCGACCACGTTGCCTGATTCCGTGTTAAGCACGACGAGCTTTGGTGGCGTGCGGCATCCGATAAATAATCGGTGATTGGCTTCATCGAATGCCATCGGAAAATTTCCAAGCGCACCGTCGGTTTTCCAAGTTGTAATCACTTCGCTTTTTTCACGATCAATCACCGCCACTTGCCGCGCGTTGGGGACATTCACGAAAATGCAATGCCCCTGTTTTTCCAGCTCGAACGATTCCGGATGCCCGGAGAGTCTTATTGCTCCAATGATTTTGCCTTCTGACGCGCTGATGATTCCGATTCCTCCAGTGCCAAAGCCCACGTAAATTCGCTTCGATTCATCGTCGTACCGGACATTGTCGGCGTCATCTTTGAAATTAATTTCTCCAACCGGCTGGTATGATTTTGCATCGTAGATCTTGCAGATACCGCCTTTGTCATTGGCAACGAAGAGGCGATCGAGCGCAGGGATGTAGGCGATTCCTTGAGGCGCGCCGAGGCCCGTGATGGAATGAATTCGCGTCCCTTTTCTTAAGTCGAGGACTTCGACAGTATTGTTGCCCAAGGCGCAGACGAACAATCTGTCACCCGCAGCATCCAGGGCGAAGTGGTCAATGCGTCCTTCCACCCCGGGCAGCGCAATTGTCTGTTTCAATTGAAGTGGCGCGTCACCGGATCCAGCGGCGTCGAGATGATTGCCGATTACTGCGATGACGAAGGCAAGGGCGAAACGTTTCACTTGGCTCCGTAAGTGAAATTGTCGAACGCCGTCACGCTATCAGCCTTCGTCCACACGCCCACTTTTCCCGCATTCGCGAAGCTCTCATCAGCTGCCTCGATTACTTTGGCGCGGTCAAACGTGACGGTGAACTTGTTGCCCTCGAAGTCCACGCGCAGCGTGTGCCAGACGCCGGATGTTACCTTCGTGTTGACATTCTTGAATGCCACGCGCTTACCGTTGATCGTGTGGTAAATCGTGACGTTATCCTCGAGCGCGTTCGCGCGCGCGATGCAGTAGTTGTTTGCGTCCTGCACGCGCCAGATGACGCCGCCGGCTTGGTCTTCCTTTCCTGCAACCGGCTTGAAACTCACTTCAACGAAACCGTCTTTAAGGTTCGTATCGTTCTTGATGCAGACAGGAAATGTTGCCTGGCCGGATTGTTTTAACACGTTCGGCTTGCTCGGCGCCGAATCGTCTTTCTCCACAGACCATTTCGCAGAGCCGCCGCCGGTTTGCGTCGCCGTCCAGCCAGACGGCGGCGAGCCTGTTTTGAGTTCGTCGAAATTAATGGTCTCCGCCAGCGCCGTTCCCGAGAGCAGACCGGCACTGAAGATTGCTGCAGTAATCAGCTTGGTAGTCTTCATGTTGTTTGTTCTTTTGACGATATCTCTGAGTTGTCGTTGGAAATTGATGATCCTCCAAGCATTGCGAATCGGTAAAAATCGAAGTCTTTCAATTATTCATATCGCAACGCCTCAATCGGGTTGAGGCGCGACGCTTTCCAAGCGGGGTAGTACCCAAAGATGATGCCCACCGTCGCCGCAACCGCGACAGCGGCGAAGATGGCTGGCAGCGACGGCAAAGTCGGCCAGTTAAGAAAGGCAGTGATAGCGATGGATACACCGCGGCCCACCAGAATTCCGGCGATTCCGCCAGCCAGACAGAGCACGACCGCCTCAACTAGGAATTGTTTCATAATGTCGCCCGCGCGACCGCCCACCGCCATGCGTATGCCGATCTCGTGTGTTCGCTCTGTCACAGAGACGAGCATGATGTTCATGATGCCAACTCCGCCGACAACCAGGGAAATCAGCGCGACAACTAGCAGCAAATTGGTCATCACATGGCTGGCAGAGGCGAGCGCTTCCGAGATCTCGGTTAAGTTACGAATCCTAAAATCATCCGGCGCCCCGGGCTGGATGCGATGCCGGTCGCGTAGCAACGCCGTGATCTGGCGTATGGCTACCGGAATACTTTCCGGAGCAGCGGCCGATACCCATACATCATCGAGATCGGCGAATCGCGTCATTTGCGGCATGTCCGCTGCCTGAATCGCCGATTGCTGCGGATAAAGCTGCGGCTCCTGGTTCGGATAAAGCTGGTTGAGTGAATTGATTTGGGTGGAAGCCGAAGCCACTGCCGTCTGCGTCGATTGCCTAACGCCAGTGATTCGATATTTCACCGTAGTCCAAGGCGCGATGACGAAATCGTCCTGATCTCGACCCATCATGTTTGCGCCTTTCCGGTTCAGGACGCCGACTATTTTCAAATGATTGTTTCTGACCCGAATCTCTTTCCCGAGCGGCGACTCATCGGGGAACAACTGCCGCACAATCGTCTGACCGATTAAGCAGACCGGGGCGGCGCCGCGCACATCGCTTTCGGTGAAAGATTCGCCTTGAGCAAGGTCCCATTTGCGAACAATCAAGTAATCGGGCGTAGTTCCGAGGACGTTGTTCGGAAACCAATTGCGATTGCCATAAACGATTTGTGTCCGGCAGTCCACGCTCGGAGCCACGACCCGAACAGCCGGGCAATCCAGTCGCATGGCATCGGCGTCCGCAGCAGTGAGCGTCACTTGCCCGCCACCGCCCGAGCTGACGCCACCGATTACGACATCGTCCGGATCGATCTGAATAACATTAGCGCCGAGGCTGGAGATAGTTTGCGCGATGGAATGGGAAGAGCCTCGCCCGATTTCCATCATCGCAATAACCGCGGCGATGCCGATGATGATCCCCAATATGGTTAAGGCAGACCGCATGACGTTGCGGCGCAACGCGTGCAGCGCCATTCGCAGCACGCTGTAAATCGTGTTAAGAGACAGCCAACTGCCGTCGGGCGCGTCACTACTTCGATTCTCGTCGCTCTCGATTTCAACGGGCCCGATGCGAGACAATGCCTGCTGCGCGCCTTCGTCGACAATCACTCCGTCCCTCATGCGGATGATGCGTTTCGTATGACGGGCAACGTTATCGTCATGCGTAACGACGATGATGGTGATGCCCTCCTCTTGGTTAAGCTTCTGCAGAATGTGCAGGACATCCTCGGTCGTGCGTGAGTCAAGATTGCCAGTTGGTTCGTCCGCGAGTAGCACCGAGGGCCGGTTTATAAGAGAACGCGCGATGGCGACCCGCTGCTGTTCGCCGCCCGACATCTGCGAAGGTTCGTGGTCCATGCGATCGCCGAGGCCCACAAGTCGCAACATTTCCTCGGCGCGCTGCCGGCGTTCATTCTCCGGAACCTGGTTTGCGGTGTAGTTGAGCGGCATCAACACGTTTTCCAACGCGCTCGTCCGGGGTAGGAGGTTGAAATTCTGGAAGACGAAACCGATTCTTGAGCTTCGCAAGAGCGCCCGTTGATCGCCTGAAAAGGCCGAGACTTCCTCCCCGTCGAGCCAATATTTTCCGGAAGTTGGCCGGTCAAGGCAGCCCAAAATGTTCATGAGCGTGCTTTTGCCAGAACCACTCACACCAACCAAAGCTACCAACTCGCCCCGCTCGACCTCAACGGAGACGCCTTGCAGAACGGGAATGTCGACTTCGCCGCGGCGATAACTCTTATAGATATTCTCCAGCGCGATCAGTTTCTCACTCATTGTATCGCTTCCAAGTCGGCCATAATGAGATCGTCAAGATCGACAACATGGTCAACGCCTCCGAATTTGCGGGACAAATGGATTTTGCGTGCCGGCTTGCGCGGTCTCATTCTCGCCTGTGACCACTTCCTGACCTTCTCGTAACGTGTTGGACGCGACGGCTGTGTTTTCGCCGTCGGATGCCCCGATTTTCACTTCCAGCGGCCTAACGAATTTTCCATCCCTCAACCAGAGGACTCCGACGCGACTATCGAGAGTCTTGTCCTGCTTGGGCAGATTCGAAAAGCCGGCGGTGTTGATTGGCACGGGCTCCGGGAACTTCCATGAGCGCGCTTCCGGCGCCAACTGCGTGAGCGCTGATGGAGTCCAACGCAATGCTGCGTTCGGAACCAAAAGCGCCTTAGTCTCCTCGCGCGCGACAAAGCGAACGTTGGCAGTAAGGTACGGGAGCAAAAGCTTATCGGGATTCTCCGTGTTCACTTCGACCGTGTACATGACCACATTTTGAGTCATGGTCGCATTCAGGCGTATCTTGCCGACCGTCCCTTTAAATTCTCGACCGGGAAAGGTATCGCAAGTGAACGTGACCGGTGCGCCCGGAACAATGCGCCCGACATCGGCTTCGTTCACGGCGACCCAGATTTGCATTCTGGTTAGATCTTTGGCGATGAGGAACAGGCTCGGCGCATTCAGGCTTGAGACCACGGTTTGCCCGATATTTACGCGGCGATCGATGATGACGCCTTTAACCGGCGATTTGATCGTGCAAAAATCGAGATTGCGTTGCGCTTTGTTCAGCGTCGCTTCGGATTTCACGGTAGTCGCTTTGGATTGTGTGAGCGCCGCTTCTGCGACGTTGACGTTCGCTTTGGCGATGTCGTAGGCAGCTTTAAAGGAATCGGACGCCTGCGGCGCAATCGCTCCCTGGGGACCAAGCTTCTGCGCTCTCTGCCAATCAGCATCCGCTTGCACCGACTTGGCCTTCGTTTGCTCGAGATTGGCGGCGGCACTCACTTCGCCGGCCTTGTCTTGCTCCAGTTGCGCCTTGGCCAGCGCAACATCCGCCGCGTAAACGGAATCATCAATCTGCGCGAGAATGGTGCCTTCTTCAACCGTCGAGCCGTAATCAATTGTCTTTGCCTCTTTATCTTTGCCAAACGAAATGATTTGACCGGCTACTTGTGCGCCAACGTCCACGACCTCGACGGGCTCAATCGTCCCCGTCGCGCTGATCGTTGCCACGAGGTCGCCGCGTTTCACCGCCGCAACGCGAAAGGCGAACTTCGGGTCGTTTCGTGCGTGCACCCACCAGGTTCCAATGACGACGACGAAAACCGTCGCGACAATCGATGAGGTGGTCTTGTTGTAAGCGAACCATTGCCTCATGGCAGCCCAATCTGGCGGCCGTGCTAAGCGAGAACGCAGCCTCAGCAACTCCATCAGACGAACATTGCTCTTGCAGCGTTCTATATCCAATTCATTCGAACAGCTCGCTGCCGCTTCAGTTTCCCGCCGGCGTAGTTACGCCCGACAATCCAGTGACCAGGAGCGCACCTTGGATCGCTTCGGCCAGTTCTTTGGCCGGGCCTCTTCCCCAGTAATGGAAAAACAAGATGCGCGGTTGCTCGTACGTCATGTGCGAGTGAATCGCCACGATGTTAATCCCGCCGACGCGGATCGCTTTGAGCGCGGATTGCAATTCGTCTTCGGTTATCGCGAAATCTCCGTCGACCACCGCGTTGTCATCGCTGCCGGCAAAGGCCATCCACGTGTTCACGCCCATCGCGTTGTCGATTTTAACGCCATGCATTGTCGCCGGATGGCCGATGGAGAACTTCACCATTCCGTTATTGGTTTCACCGCTCATTCCGAAAATTTTGTTCAGCGGTTCGGCCGAGATTGAGCTTTTCCCCGGCAACGAAGTGGCGCCGAAAGAGTCTTTCGGTTGCGGATTGGCCGCCCGGATTTCCTTGATCTTGTCGTAAACTTTACGCACGCCGCCCGCGAGTTGTTCGACCGTTCCCTCGCCTTCGATATGCATGAAATAAACCTTCGGATGATCGAAGAAAAAATGATTGTGCAGCGCGGTTACGCTCAGACCATTCTCGAGCGCGACGGACATCGCGGCATTTGCTTCGTCTTCAAAAAGAACGGTGTCGCCCATCACCATTGCTTCCGTGTTCGAACCTCGTGTGAATGCCGCCCAGGTGCCGAGTCCCATGAAGGGCGGCATCCTCCACCCGTCCACAACGACTTTTATGTCACTGCGCGGGAAGGTGACCTTATAAACAGCTTCCTTCTCGTTGAGCTTTCCTTTGAGCCCGGTTAACTCGTCGATCTTTGCGGTATCGAGCGCTGCCGATCCGCTTGCGACCAGCGCGAGTGAAATCGCAACTAGAATAAAGAATATAAAGAATTTTTTCATTCTGGAATGCGAAGGTGGATCGGCGGCTCCGTCCGGCGATGTTAAGGAAATGCGGCTTCGCCGCCAATTTCAGCATCGAGCAAGGGACTGCTCGATCCACCTTCTTTCGACTAGTACTTCTCGCCCTTCTCTCCCTTTTCCTCGCTCTCCTTGGACTGCTTCAGGAACTTGCCATTCGCATCAACTTCGATGCTCCATTCCGTACCCTTCTTGTTTACGACGGCTTCATAAACGGTCTTACCCTCTTCTGTCTTCTTCTCGATCTTCACGATCTCGTTACTGCCAGCCTTATCCTTGATTGTCTTCTGCGCGGCCTCCGGCAGGCTGGACATCTGAACGGTTTCCTCCTGCTCTTCTGCGGCCGTCAGAAAAATCGGACAGGCCAGAGTGCCAATTACGGCGATTGATATTGTTGCAATTGTTTTTTTCATTGGTTTTCCTCTTTAACTTCGTTGGTTGATTGTTGCGTTATGATTCTTTCGCGTACGAAACACGGGGTGGATGTAAGCGCAAATACTATTTGCAATACGTATTTCATTACACAGCGTCAGATGTGATGAAGGCGACCTCGTGGCTCCTGCTTCTCTACAGTCTGCCGACCAACCGCAACACCGAGCGCGTGGCTGTGTGGCGCCGATTGAAGAAAATGGGCGCGGTGCAGATCAAGACGTCCACGTACTTGCTGCCAGATGACCCGGCCCAGTACGAGCAATTTCAATGGCTGGCGAAGCAGATTCGTGATTACGGCGGCGATTCGACACTGGTTCGGGCGCAGGAAATTGAAGGCCTGACAAAAGAGAAAGTCGTTTCTCTTTTTAATGCCGCGCGTGACCGGGAGTACGCCGCTTTAAGAAAAGGACTGCAGAGCTTCATTGCGCGCCCGAGAAAATCGGACGCGGAATTTGCGGCGGCCCAACTGGAGCGATTCACCCGGCAGTTCCGCGAGCTTCGTGAGATCGATTTCTTTGATAGTGCGCGCGGACACGAAGTGGCCATGCTGCTTCGTCGCGCCGAGGGACCGAAGCATTCGGCAAAACTTCAAACGCTCGATGTGAAGCAGTATCGCGGGAAAACCTGGCTGACCCGTCCTCGGCCGGAAATCGATCGGGTGGGATCAGCGTGGTTGATTTCCAAGCTCATCGATCCCAAAGCAACATTCGTGTTCGCGCCCACTGCTCAGGCCATTCCGGAAGCGATTCCTTTCGACATGTTGGACGCGGAGTTCTCCCACCATGGCAACTGCTGCACGTTTGAGACACTCACCAAGCGTTTTGCCATCTCAGATAAAGCCGTCGCGAAAATTGGCGAAATGATTCATGACGCCGATTTGGACGACGCCAGATTTCAGCGCGTCGAATGTGTTGGCATAGATCGCGTGCTCAAGGGTTGGGCAAAAGAGGGACTGCCCGACGAGCAGATTCTGCGTCGCGGTTTTGAGTGTTTTGACGCGCTCTACTCATTTTTGCAACGGCGATGAAGGCTATCTCGCTACAGCAAACAACGGCAGAGACATCGCGCCAGACGAGCCATCCGACGTTTCGCGAGGCGCTTCGTTTTTGGCTGAAGCTTGGCTTCATCTCCTTTGGCGGACCGACCGGGCAAATCGCCATCATGCAAACCGAGCTGGTCGAGAAAAAGAGATGGATCAGTCAGTCACGTTTTCTTCACGCTTTGAACTACTGCATGCTGCTTCCCGGGCCGGAGGCGCAGCAACTGGCGATTTACATCGGCTGGCTTTTGCACAAAACGTGGGGCGGCATTGTTGCCGGATCGCTCTTCGTCATCCCTTCAATCTTTGTCCTTTGGGCGCTGAGTTACATCTACGCGGCGTTCGGCAACATCCCATGGATCGCGGCCGCCTTTTACGGATTAAAGCCCGCCGTCACTGCCATCGTCATGGCAGCGGTCATTCGTATCGGGCGAAAAGCGCTCCGCAACGAAGTGATGTGGACGGTGGCTGCGCTCGCGTTCATCGCGATCTATTTTTTCAAAGTGCCATTTCCGATCATCGTACTGAGCGCGGGCTTGATCGGATTTTTGGGCGGCCTCTTTTGGAAAAACAAATTTCAAGTTCTATCGAGCGATGGTGGTGAGC
>Ga0210407_10000324_pt1 | contig 57227 bp, 49 predicted proteins | sample IncBWC27MmetaG_FD_150860 | JGI IMG/M metagenome (GOLD analysis project Ga0210407, IMG submission 150860) | Forest soil microbial communities from Barre Woods Harvard Forest LTER site, Petersham, Massachusetts, United States - Inc-BW-C-27-M | ecosystem: Environmental > Terrestrial > Soil >...
GGTCGCGGGCGCGCCATCAAGACGGCATTCGCGAAAGCTTTGCCCGTCCGTGAGTGGCGATCACCGGCCATGACCAGCCGTGGCGAACGCGGCTTTTGGCAGCGGCGGTACTGGAAGCACGATCCGCACTGATCGAGACTTTGCGGCTCACCTGGACTACACGCACTTCAAGCCGGTGAAGCATGGCCTTGTGAAACATCCCGCAGACTGGCCGCATTCGTCGTTTCGCCAATCCGTGGCCGGGGGCGTGGCCAAGGGGTTCTACCCGGCGGGATGGATCGGCGGCAACGCAGAGCCGCTCGAGACGGGCGAGCGGCGCTGACCGAAGTGGCGGAATGCGCTTTCGCGGCTGAGCAAGAATGCGCTGCATCGGGTGCGGCGCGTGCTTCGAGATGCGCCCCGGCTGTGCCGGGTCGCTCCTCAGCATGAGGGTATGTTATTGATGAAATTAAGAAAAATGCCTCATCCTGAGGTGCCTCGCGAAGCGAGGCCTCGAAGGACGCAAGACATTCCTCCAGCCCTACCGCATTCTTGCCCAGCCTCTTCGCTTTTCCGCCCTACGTTTGCTGGAAGAGTGCGAAGAGACGCCAAACGGCGCGGCGCTGGGCACCCGGCGCACTCAGGTAGAGGTCGGAGCCTCAACCAGCTCCAGTCGCTGCTCGATCCGTCCCACGCGGCGATCGAGATTGTCCAAACGCACGGACAAACCACCGTAATCGTTATGCAATCCGGCTACCTCGCGCGCGAACATCGTTTCACCGCACGCGAGGATCGGTTTAGCGCGATGGAGGAGCGCTTCGCCGTCCAAGACGAGCGTATGTCCGCGATACCCGCGATGATCGTCCGCGTAGCCGAGCGGCTCGACGGAACGCCGCGGCCACCATCCGGTTAGAGCGACGTCAGCGTAACGCGCGATCAGCCCGCGATGCCTCGGCGTGGTGGAGAAACTTGTATTACCAAGAGGGCTTCGGGCTCGCACTCAAGCGCTCGGGGGTCGCTTGACTAGTCTCATGGCCGGTCCTACGGTTCGACATCTGCATTCGGCGAAATTGGAGGAGGTCTGTCATGGCCGATTACAAGTTGATCTCAGCGGATTCCCACATCGTCGAGCCGCCGGATATGTATACCGGGCGCATCGAGCCCCGGTTCCGCGACCGCGCGCCGAAGATGGAGCGCCGCACGACCCCGGCGGGCCGGGAATATGACGCCTGGATGCTCGGCGGCATGCAGGTCGGGACTCTCGGCGCGGTCATGCAGGCCGGGCAGCGCTTCGAGGACCCCTCGCAGATCGATTTCCTCGGCCTCTGGGAAGACGTCCGTAAAGGCGCCTATGACGCTGACGCAATGATCGTAGAAAACGAGGAGGACGGGATCTGGGGCTCGGTGTTGCAGCCCAGCCAGGGCCTGTTTTGGTACCGCATCCCGGAGAGCGACCTGCTGACCGAGATCTGCCGCGTCTACAACGACTGGATCGCCGATTTCTGCAAACCGCACCCGCGCCGGCTGAAGGGCATCGCCATGCTCAATGTCGACGACCCCGATGCCGCCGCCAAAGAGCTCGAGCGCTGCGTCAAGATGGGCCTTGTCGGCTCCTTCATCCCGGTCGCGCCGCGCCCGGATAAGCCCTACAGCAGTCCCGTTTACGACCATTTCTGGGCGACGGCGCAGGACCTCAATCACCCGCTCTTGATGCACATCGCTACCCCGCGCAACGGCGTGCTGGCCAATGAGTTCACGATGAACGTCGCCGAGATGACCGGCGCCGGCCGCTCGACAACCGATTATTGGGTGCGATATTCGCTCAGTTCGATGCTGTTTGCCGGTGTTTTCGATCGCTTCCCGGGTCTCAGGATCGGCTCGGTCGAGCACGAGGCGGCGTGGATCCCGCATTGGCTGAAGCAAATGGACTTCACCTATGTCGAGCGGCCGGTCTTCACGAAAGGCTGGCGGTCGAAAGACGGTCTGATGCCGAGCGACTATTGGAAGCGCAACATGTTTGTCGAGTTCATGGAAGACGATATCGGCATCAAACTGCGCGACTATATCGGCGTCGAGAACATGCTGTGGGGCAGCGACTATCCGCACGCCGAGGCGACGTTCCCGCGGTCGCAGCAATTTCTGTCGCGCATGTTCGAGGGCGTGCCCGAGGCGGAACTGCGCAAAATCACCTCGGAGAACGCCGCAAAGATGTTCGGCTTCGAGCTCAACTGACAGCCGCCGCCATCGTGCCCCCGGCTCCTTCCCGTTGGCGGGAAAGAGGCCGGGGTGATCGGCCATCCTGAAGGTGGGCGCAATCCCGGAAGGCTTTGTCGCCGTCGCCAAGACCGGTGACTTGGCCGCGGGCGAAATGAAATTCGTCGCGGTCGATCGCCAGCGTGTCGTGCTGGCGAATATCGAAGGCGCCTTTTACGCGCTGCGCGATGTCTGCGGACACAGAAACGCGCCGCTATCCCGCGGTAAGCTGATCGGCTGTGTGATCGAGTGCCCGCTGCATTTTGCCCAATTCGACATGCGGACCGGGAAATTGATCGATGGGCCGATCTCGGCCGATATTCCGGTCTACGAGGTCAGGGTCGAGGGCGACACCGTCTACGTCAGGGGCTAGGCGGTTTGGGGGCGGTGGCGCTTGACCGCTTCGGGGTTGGTCGAGTCGGCGCCCATGTAGATGCCGCGCTCCCAGCTGCGCTTTAAGGGGTCGAGGACGTTCAGCGACATGCGACCGATGCGCTCGATCTCGATCTCCACGGTCTCGCCATTCTGCAAAGCGCCGAGCCCCTCGTGGTTGGTGCCGCAGGCGATCAGGTCGCCGGTGTTCAAGGTCATGATCATCGAGGCGAACTCGACCAGTTCCGGCACCCGGTGCTCCATGTCGTCGGTGTTGTAGTTGTGGCGCAGCTGGCCGTCGTTCCAGAAACGCACCACAAGGTCATTGGGCTCCGGGATCTCGTCGGCAGTGGTGATGCACGGGCCGATCGGGGCGAACGTGTCGAACGACTTGCCGAGCCAGCTGCCGGCCTTCCAGGTTCGCCTGCCTTCGCCGCGCGCCGAAACGTCGATCAGGCAGGTGTAGCCGAAGACGGCACTCTGCCAATTCGTCTGGCTGACCTTTTTGGCCGGACCCCGGATGACGAGCGCCAGCTCGGCCTCGTGCATAAAGATCCACGGCTCGGTGAACTCGGGCAGCACGATCGTGTCGCCGGGGCCGACGACCGCCTCCGGGTTCTTCAGAAACATGTTCAGCGGCCGCGCCTCGCGCTGCGCGTGCTCCCAGTAATTGGCGATGCAGCAGAGGATCTTACCGGGCCGCGGCAGTGGCGCGCGCAGCCTCACCGAGGCGAGCGGCTGGGCCTCGCCCCCCGCCGCAAGCCGTTCGAGCGCCGGCCGGAATCGTTCGAACCCGTCGATCAGCCCTTGCATCGTCGATTGCGGCGTGTGCCTTCGCTCGATCGTATCGGCAAGCCCGACCACCCCGCGCTCGGTAAGCAACCCCGGCGCAGGCTCCGCCCGCTCGGAGGTCTGAAAGAGCACAAGCTTCATGGTCGCCTCCTACCCTCGCGCTCCGGGGAAATGCCTAGTGCGCTTCGAGATATTTTTGAAATTTGGTCAAGTCGTTCGGAGCCATAATCGCGCGCAATGCCAAGACATCGGTCGAGGTGTGGGCGACCCCGGTACAACAGCCGCGTCCGACCCGATACCCTGCCGCCTTGACCATTTCGACGGCCGCCGTGTTGTACGAGCCATAGGGATAGGCAAATTCGGCTACCGGAACCTCCAGCTGTGACTCCAATGTTACCTTACTGTTGTAGATCTGATCCCACAGTTGCGCCGGGTCGGCAATTTTAGCTAGACGCGGATGCGACCGCGAATGGCTGCCTATTTTCATCCCGTCGGTAATCAGGGTCTGCAGCTGGGGCCATGAGAAGAACCCGCGGTGGCCGATGTAATCGGTCACCACAAAAAACGTCGCCGGAAAATGATATTTCGAGAGAAAGGGCAGCGCGTTTTCGTATTGTGTTACCCATCCATCGTCAAAAGTGAGTATCACCGGCAGAGTCGGCAACTCGCGCCCCTGCTCGAAATAATCCGCCAGGTCCGAGAACGTGATCACGTGGTAGCCGCTGTCTTGCAGAAATTTCATTTGCTGATCGAAGACTTCGGCGGTTACGGTCATTCTCCGCAGCCCTCGTGAGCCGTCAGCCGTCAATCTGATGTGGTGGTAGACGAGGATCGGGACTTTTGTTTTCCGTTTCTCCGGTGGGGTCGGTTTTTCGGCTGAGGCTGACGGCTGGTGCGCATCTATGGCCGGCGTGGTGAACGGTTCTGCCTCGACGGCAACCGCCGCGACCGGCTGCCCTGCCCACGACGAATGAACACCGCCAACCGCGACGACCATCACGAGAAGACTGGCCACGCACAACCGGCCGATAGTCAAGATGCTGTCCCCTCCCATCACTCTACGCGCCCATGCGTTCTTTCGAATCACCGGATTTATCGCTTACCGCGCCCGCCGCGAATTTGCCGAGATGCCGTACAACGGCCGCGAGATCGCGCGGCTCGGATGCCACCCTGCGACTCTCCTCGAGCAGAATCCGCACGGTGTCGCGGATCTGCTCCTCGGTGTGAGCCGCCGTCAGAAAGAAGCGCAGCCGCGCGGCGCGCTCGGGGACCGCGGGGTATAGGATCGGCTGGACGTTGATCCCGCGTTGAAACATTGCCTGGGCGAGACGTCCGGCGCCGATAGAGCTGCCGGTGATGACCGGCACGATCGAGGCGCCGATCGATCCGCCGATATCGAGCCCCCCCTCTCGCGCAAGCCGCAAGAAGAGTGCTCCCCGATCATTGAGCCGGCGCACCCGCTCCGGCTCGCTCTGAAGCAGCTCGACCGCAGCGAGCGCCGCGGCCGCCGCGGGTGGCGCCATCCCCACCGAGAACACAAAACCGGGAGCGGAGTGCTTGAGATAGTCGATCAAGTCCTTCTTGCCGGCGATATACCCACCGCAGGAGACCAAACTCTTGCTCAGCGTGCCCATCCAGATATCGACCTCGCCGGGATCGACCCCGAACCGGTCTGCCGTGCCGAAACCGCGTGGGCCCAGCACCCCCAGCGCATGGGCTTCGTCGACCATCAACCAGGCGCGATGGCGTCGCGCCACGGCGATGAAGCCCGGCAAGTCGGGGACATCGCCATCCATGCTGTAGTGACCCTCGATTACGAGGAGCGCGCGATCGTAGCGCGGACGCAGCTCGCCGAGCAGACGATCGGCGGCTTCGTGGTCGAGATGGGGAAACGGCGCCCGGCGCGCCCCCGACAGCGCTGCTCCTTGGGCGATGCTGTTGTGGATCAACGCATCATGGACGATCAGATCGTTGCGGCCGAGCAGATGCCCGACGACCGTAACGTTCGTCGAGTGTCCGCCGACGAGTGCAACACAATCCTCGCAGCCATGCAGGCGCGCCAGCGCCTGCTCCAGCTCGCGGTGGAGCGGTCGCTCGCCGGAAACCGGACGGCTGGCGGAGACCGTGGTGCCGTAGCGGTCGATTGCCGCCTTCGCCGCCTCCGAAATCCGCGGATGCCCATTGAGGCCGATGTAGTTGTAGGAAGCGAAGTTGATGTAGGTCTTGTTGCCGATCAGGGTTTCCGCGCCGGCGATGCCTTCATGGACGCGAAAGAACGGATCCGCGATGTCGAGAAACTGGGCGGCCTCCCTAATCAAGCCGATCTCGCGAAACCCTTCGAGCTCCGACGCATCGCGCCTCTGGGCGGCGGCATCGACCGTCTCCCCGGAGGAGCGGCGCGGCGAATGTCCGGGGGCTCGAGCTGCAGAAGCCGACGACAGCTTGTCGATTAGCCGCGCCTTGGCCTGCGCCGAGAGGCCGAACAGGTTTCGTCCCAGCTCCAATGGGTTATTCCGCCGCCGCTCGGTCGCGCGGCAACTCCCCGTCTACCAGCTCGTGACGCATACTGAGAGCAATCACCTCGCCGTCCCTGCGTCCCGTGGCAAGCGCGCCGGCGAGCCGCGCCGCGATCGACGCCACGCTGGTACCCTCGGCAAGGGACACCAGCGGCAGGTCGACGCGAAGCCGGCTCTCGAGGGCGAGGCGCAGTTCGACCGCCATCAGCGAATCCATTCCCACCTCGGACAGCGGACGCAGCGGATCGATGCCTCCAGCGGGAAGCCGCAGGATCGTCGCCGCCTCTTCGGCGACGATCGTCTTCAGCAACGCCAGTGCTTCCTCCGGTTCGAGGGCGGCGAGCCGGTCGGGAAGCGCTTCGTCGACCGCCGTGGGTGAGATTTTGGCGAGGTTTTCGGAGAACATCGGCGCGGCGAGTATCGGAAGAAGCCGACGCGCTTCGGCCCAGTTCGTTTCGGCAAATGCGACCGTCGGAAGTCCGCTGGCGATCATTGCGGTAAGCCCGGCGAGAGCTTGCTCTGCCGGGATCGGTTTGGCGCCGAGCCGACGGGCGAGAGAGGCAAGGGTATCCGGCCGCTCCGCGAGGTATCCCGCATCCTCGATCGGCCCCCAAGCGACGGCAAGGCCGGGTCTGCCTGCAGCGCGGCGCTGCCGGACAAGCGCTTCGAGCGCCGTGTTCGCGGCGACATATGCTCCCTGACCGGGCGCTCCAATCACGGTTGTCGCCGAGGAGAACACCAAGAACAGTTCGACCGGGTCATCGCGCGTCAGGGTGTCGAGGGCGATAGCCCCACCTATCTTGGGCTGCAGAACCCGGTGGATATGGGCGAGGTCGATGTCTGCGGCAAGGCCGTCCTCGATCGTCGAGGCGGCGTGCACGACGCCGCGTAGGGGTGGCTGGTTTGCTCTGATCGCCGAGAGGATAGCCGCGAGCGAGGCATGGTCGGCGACATCGCCTTGATAGACGCGCACCTCGGCGCCTGTCGCGCAGAGCTCCCGAACCCGCGCGTCAGCGCCGGGTGTCGCCTGCCCTCGGCGGCTGACAAGAGCAATCGAGCCGGCGCCGTGCGCTGTCAGCCACCGGGCACACTCGTAGCCGAATCCTTCGATGCCACCGGTGACCAGATAGGTGCCGTTGCGGCGCAGCGCGACTTCGGGCGGCGTGCGCAGTCGCACACCATCATTGGCGTCCGGCACGAGGACGAGCTTGCCGATATGACCCGACGACTGCATGAGACGGAAGGCATCGTCGAGCTCCGCGAAGGAGAAGACCCGATGCGCGAGTGGCCGGATCTCCCCTTCGAGGAGTGCGGCAGAGACCTCGGACAGCAGCTGGCGCGCGAGATCCGGCCGGCGAATCGGCAGCTGATCGATGTCGATCGCAAAATACGAGATGTTTTGCCGGAGTGGCCGCAGGTGAATTCGTCGGTTTAGATAGAGATCGCGCTTTCCCAGCTCCAGAAACCGGCCGAACGGCTTGAGCACATCGATGCTGCGCTCCATCGCCTCGCCACTCAGCGAGTTGAGAACGATGTCGACCCCCTGACCGCCCGTGATCTTGCGCACGGCATCGCCAAAGGCCAGGTCTCGTGAATCGAGGACGTGGTCGGCGCCGGCGAGCCGCAGAAATGCGCGCCTCATCTCTGATCCGGCAGTCGCGATAACGATGGCGCCATGCTGTTTGGCATACTGGATCGCGGCCAGCCCGACACCTCCGGAAGCACTATGGATTAGGACCTGCTCTCCCGATGCGAGCTTAGCCAAATGGCCTAGCGCGTAGATCGCAGTGACAAATGTCACCGGGATCGTCGCGGCCTCGGCAAAGCTCGTCTGCGGCGGGATTTGGACGACCGCCTCCGCAATCGTCGCCACGCGATTACTCAGGGACGCCGGAGCGAACGCCATGACCCGATCGCCCACCGTTAGGTTAGTGACCCCTGGGCCGAGAGAGCGGACGATGCCTGCGCATTCGAGGCCGAATGTGGGACCCGCAAACCCATCGATCAGCGCCTCTTCCGGGAGCAATCCCATCGCCCACATCACGTCCCGGAAATTCAGCCCGACCGCGCGCACCTCGATTTCGACCTGGCCGTGGTCGACAGGGGCGGGTGTCCCAAGCTCCCACCCCAGCGCCTCGATCCCCCCGGAATGGCTCTTCGACAAGCTGAGTACATCCGACGCCTTCGCCCAGCGCGGCGGAAGACCCCGGCGCAGGCGGAGGGCGCGGCGGCCCCCGGCGGTCCAGACAACTTCCGTCTCTTCCGAGCCGGCCGCCAACTCGGCGGCGATTTGTTGTGCGCGTTCGCCGGGGGTGGCGGTGTGGGAAAGATCCACGAGGCGAAGCGATAGACGCGGCATCTCATTAACGAGCGTCCGGGCTAAGCCCCAGAGAGCGCCCCCGACCAAGTGGCCATGATGCGGAGGAGTGGCCTGCTGTGCTTCGCACGTGAGGATCCAGAGCGCGGCATCACGCTCGACGGCAATCGTCGCGATCCTGGCCAGCGCGCCAATTTGTTGTGCGATGTGCAGCGTCGGGTCGCCAGCGGCCGGTTCTTCGGCCAGGAAGAGAATGTTTTCGGCCGTTCCCTTGTCGCAGGGTGCAGCACGATCGCCTTCTTTCGAGACACCGAAATCGGAGAATTGCGCGCGCGTAACGCGATGGCCCTGATCGGCAAGGGCGCCGTGCAGCGTCTCTGCGAAGGCGAGATCGCCGCCGACCAGGGTGACCATGTTCGGTGAGGCTCGATCGGCGAAGGGAGCCTCCAGACCAGTCGGCGCGCCAGCCCAGAACACGGCGCTCGGCCAGGGCGCCGTGGCGGTCCGCATTAGATCGGCCGACTCGAAGCCTGCTGCGGCCAGCTCAGCCCGCCAATCCTCTGGCGCACGCAGCGACGATGCATCACCTCCCCGCCAGGGGGCGTGCCACCAACTGGCATTCTGGCCGAAAACCAGATCCCAAAATGCATTCGGCTCGGGTTCCAATGCGAGGAATAACCCGCCTGGGACAAGCAGATCCCGCAGGTTCGCCAGACCGGTCGGGTCCAGCTGCAATCGAGCGCAAGCATTGACCGCCAAGATGATGTCGAATGCGACACCGTCCAGACCCTCGTTCCCGTCTCGCGGCACCCACCGAGTGGCCGAAACCCCGACATAGGACTCGGCGAGCGAGCTCAGTCGGCCGGCCTGCTCGGAATCTGCGCATGTTGCGAGATACGCGATCGCAACCTTCGACTGGGCCAGAAGCTCGAGAACGCGGCGGGTCGCCCCGCCCGCGCTCGCACCGAGCTCAAGAATCCGCAAGGGTCGGTCCTTCGGCCACGTGCTGGAAATCTCCGTTAGCACCTCGCACAGAAATGCGATGCCGGGAGCGCTTGCCGGTGAACTGTGGAGCACATGCTCCAGCATCGGCGAAAGCTGGGCATCTGGTTGCCTCGGGCCGCCAGCGAGGATCTTAGGCAGGTCCTCCGCTGCGCCGGCTACAAGGGCCAGTTCCGAGACCAGATCTGGTGACTCGGCGAGGAGCAGTCGCCAGACGTCCGGCACCTCCGGCAAATCGTTCGATGGTTCGAGCCGCCATTCCAAGCCGCTTTCCGTGGCCGCGCCTAGCCGTTCGAGCAATCGCAGCATACACTCGGTCATCGCAGCCGATTCGGGTGCGATCTGGCCGGATCGGCTGAGTTCGGCAATCGTAAAGCGGCGTCCGGCCTCAACCAGGCTGCTCAGCGGCCCGAGGGCCACCGTGCCGACGAGGGCGTCAAGCAATAGAGCCTGTTCCTGCCGTGCCCGGTGCGGCTCGCGCGCGGTGCTGAGGCGCAACAAGGTCGCGCAGAGATCGAACGGTGCGCGAGGAGGGTCGATTTCAAAGAGCGGGGCCGGAACGAGATCGATGCGCAGGGCGCGCTCGTCGATCGGGCGCTGCCGGGTCAGCTCGACCCTTCGAAACCAGCAATCAGCGAGCTCGGCGACGGCGTCGCCGGCCTCATCCGACAGAACGATATCGGCAGACACCGATCGAATGCCGGTCCGCGTCAGCTGCACAAAGGCGCGGCGGGGAACACGCCCAAAGGGCGCGGGGAGGCGAACTCGCCCAAACCGCCACGGGAGAAAGCCGACGCCCTGAATTTGGTGCCGGCGGTCGGCTAGCAATCCGAAAAGCCCTTGCAGCGCACCATCGAGCAGAGCCGGATGAAGCAAATATGAATCGAGAGCTTCATCGCCGATCGGCGCGGGGTCGAGATATGCGACCGCGCTGTGCGGATCGGTGATTTCGACCTGCGTCACGGTCCTGAAGCGGCAGCCGTAGTCGAGACCAGCAAGATGGGCAAGGCAATAGAGGCTCTCGCTGTCAATCCGGCGCTGCGCGGACCCGCCGCTGCCCAAGGAAATGATGCGACCGGCATCCGTCGCAGCCGAGACGCGCGCGACCGCGTAGACGCTCAGGGGCTCGGTCGAGAAGCGCGGACGGCTGGCGAGCTCCCACTCGCCCTCGTCGGATTGGAGCACGGTGCGCAGCTCACGCATCCGCCCCTTGTCGAACGGCATCGGGCGTCGCAGCTCGACATCGAAAACTTCGAGCCCCGCCGCATCCGGCCAGCGCCATCGCGCGGCGGCAAGCGCCATCTCGAGAACTGCTGCCGCCGGCAGAACCGGCACGCCCTCGACTGCATGGTCAGCGATCCAGGGAAGCACCTGCTCGTCGAGATGATTGAGCCAGCTTGCCACCCCCCCTTTTTGGCGGAACCCGAGGAGCGGATGATCGAAGGGTGGATTGACGAGGTCGGAAGCTTCGGTTGTTGCAGCGAACCAAAATCTCTCCCGGTTCCACGGGTAGAGCGGAAGCCCACGGGGATCGGCGGGGCCGTCGAATGACGCCGCTGTCGTCCAATCATATCCGGCAGCATGGCAATGTGCCGCCATCGCGGGGAACGGGTCATCCGCACCACGGTCCCTGGAAAGGCTCGTAAGCACACGCCCCTGCACCTCGGCGGAGCGCAGCCCGTCCGTAAGGTAGGATTGAAGGATGGCCCGCGGGCCGACCTCGAGGAAGATGCGATGCCCTAGACGAATCAGTTGGGTAACGGCGTCGGTGAACCGCACTGGATGGCGGATGTTGCGCCACCAGTATTCGGCATCGAGCGCTTCGGCTTCGACTACTTCGCCGGTAACCGTCGATACGAGCAGTGCCTCGGGGGGGCGCGAGGCGAGGCCGCGGAGATCGTGCAAGAGACCCTCGCGGAACGGGTCCATTGCGCGCGAGTGGAAAGCGAAGTCCAAATCGAGAGAACGAAACCCAATGTCGCGGTGCTCCAGCTCGGCTTCCAGGCGATGGATCTCCTCGATCGACCCCGAAATCGTCACCGAACGGGCGGCGTTAAGTGCAGCAACCTCAGCGGTGCTGTTCAATTCGGCGAGAATGGCCCGCGTAGCGTCGTGCGTGAGCGCAACCGCCGCCATCCGGCCCGCACCTTGGGTTTGCTGCTGATGACGGCTACGCACGACGACGACGCGCGCGGCATCGGCAAGCGAAAGGGCGCCGGCACTCCAGGCTGCGGCGATCTCGCCGACACTGTGTCCGAAATGGGCGACGGCGCGGATACCGATCGCCTCCAGCGCCCGAACTATGCCGACTTGGACGGCAAAAAGAAGCGGTTGCGCGACGTCGGCGCGCGCCAGCCTGTCGCTGCCGACTCCGCTCTCAAGAAGCTCGGTTGCGGACCAGCCGAGTTCGGGGCGGAGTAGGACGTCGACCTCCTCGACTGCACCACGAAAGACGGCATTGGTCCGCAACGCATCACGGCCCATTCCTGGGAATTGTGTACCGTTGCCAGAGAACACGAACGCAAGCTTGTCTTCCCGAACCCCGGTATCCGTGATCACACCCTGTGTCGGGTTGCCGTCGAGAAAGTCGGCAAGCATCCCCACGGTTGCGGCTGGATCCTTCCCCAGCGCGACAAGCCGATGTGCGTGATGGTCGCGTCTTCGCGCGGCAGCACGCAGCAGCACCGGGGCCCGCTCTACGGGCGTCGCGGCGAGCGCGGCGCGCCAGCTCTGGACGAGCTCACGGAGGGATGCCTCGGTGCGAGCGGAAACGACCAAAGGGGGCATGGACTTCGGCACCGGCGCCGCTTTGTCCCCTGAAGGCGGCGCGCCAAGCACGACATGGGCGTTCGTCCCGCCGAAACCGAAGGAATTCACCCCTGCATAGCGCCGTTCGCGCGCCGCGGCGATCGGCTCTGCGTCGCGTACCAGCCGAAGGTTCAATGCATCAAAGGCGATGTTCGGATTGGGCGTCTCGCAGTGCAGTGTCGGCGGCATGATATCCCGGTCGAGGGCGAGCGCCGCCTTCAGCAGCCCGGCCATTCCTGATGCCGGTTCGAGATGACCGATATTGGTCTTTACCGACCCGATCGGGAGCGGTTGGGACCGGCTCCGGCCCAGGGAGTGGCCGACGGCGGCCGCTTCGATCGGGTCTCCCGCCGGCGTTCCAGTTCCGTGCATTTCGAAGAAGGTCAGATCTTCCGGAGCAACGCCCGCGCGCACATAGATCGAACGCAGCAAGGACGCCTGCGCCGCCTCGCTCGGCAACGACAATCCGATCGTTCGGCCGTCGGAATTGACCCCCGTGCCGAGGATCACGGCGCGGATCGCGTCGCCATCGGCGAGCGCATCATCGAGGGATCTCAGAATTACCACCGCGCCGCCCTCTCCCCGGACATAGCCGTCGGCGCGTTCGTCGAATGCAAAGCACCGTCCGCGCCGGGAAAGCATCGAGGCGGAGCAAAACCCGAGATATGGGTAGGGGGCCAGCAAGAGGTTGACGCCGCCGACAATTGCGGTCTCGACGCGCTTGCTGCGGATTGCCTCGCACGCGTGATGCAAGGCGACGAGCGAAGACGAGCAGGCCGTATCGATGGTGAGACTCGGCCCACGCAGATCAAATATGTAGGAAATGCGATTGGCGAGAACACTCAAGGTGTTACCGGTCATGAAATAAGAGTCGGTACTGGCCGGATCGCCAAGCCTTAGATCAGAATAATCGGTCGTTGACGCGCCAATATAAACCCCGGTGTCGCTCCCAGAAATTTTGCCCGTCGGGATACCGGCATCCTCGAACGCGTGCCAGGTTAACTCCAACAGCAGCCGCTGCTGGGGATCCGTTTGGGCAGCCTCGCGGGGGGAGATGCCAAAGAAAGACGGCTCGAACAGGTCGATACCGCTGATCAACCCTGCTGCCCACGTGTAGCTTTTGCCGGGCTCGTTACGATCGGGATGGTAGAAGAATCGGGTCGACCAGCGCTGCGGATCGATCTCGGAGACCGCATCCTTCCCGGAGGCGAGCAGTCTCCAGAAGGCCTCCAGATCCTCCGCTCCCGGGAATCGGCAGGACGCTCCGACGATCGCGATCGATCTGTCACTCATACCGCTAAAGCTTAGTCAGTGACCCCAGGGGACAAACGCCGGCAGCGCGTTGCAGATTCATTATGACCTCATTACACACAAGAAGAACCAAATGCTAGGTTTGACATCGGTAGCCGATGTCGCGGACGGCGCGAGGACCGACGCCACGAGCGACACCAGTAGTAGCATCAGTGATGATCAGCGATGCTAGGAATGCCTTGCCTAGATTTGCGGGAGTCCGGCGTGATCATCACCGTGTGACAAAAATGCGACATTCCGTACCATCTTTGCGGCCATAGGTGCCGATGGCGGGCTTTGGCACTCAAGTTTGCAGCGCGGCGAGAGCCTCGTAGACCAATTGGTCGATCTCGATTCCCTCGCGCAACGCCCGCTCGCGGTTGCGGAATGCCCGCTCCCCCGGAATGCGAATTTCGCCGACCGCAGGCTGACGCGGGGTGGCCTTAACCCGCTCGATCAGCTCGCTGACCTGCTGCCCGAAGGCCTTGGGCTCTGCGAGCAAATCCGGCTTGAAGACGATGAAGAGATATCCGTCGTCGTGCTCCGGGCCGAGCCCCGAGCTCGCCAACAGCCCGAGCGCCTGCACGATCAGAGCGAGGCCAAATCCCTTATATCCGCCAAAGGGCAGTAGTGCGCCGCCCCGCACCTGAGCGGGATCGCGAGTCGGGTGCCCGTCGGCACCGATGGCCACCCCCTCCGGCAACTGCTCTCCGAGGCGCTCGCGGTATGCCAAATCGGTCCCCATGAAGGCCGAGGTCCCCATATCGAAGACGAGGGCTCCGCGCGATGACGGGAGTCCGAAGGCGATCGGGTTGGTGCCGAGCACGGCACGCATGCCTCCCGGTGGGGCGACGCTGGGTGCGGAGCCCGCCGTGTGGATCCCGACCAGCCCCGCATTGGCGATCATCTCGACATAATAGGCGCTGCGTCCGCTCATCCAGCTGTTGGTGACTCCGACAATCGCGATGCCGCGGGCTGCGGCCTTTGCGATCGCGCCTCGGGTGGCGTGGTACATCGCCAGCATGCCGACGTTGTTGCCGCCGTCGTAGAGGGTCGAGAGCCCGGTTTCACGCAGCACGCTGATCGGCCGGCGCGGCCGTTTGAAGCGCCGATGCTCGGGGATGTTGAGGAGCTTTGCCAGCCCCGAATACTCATATCCGCACAGGGCTGCATCGATTGCGTGATCGACAACGATGCGCGCTTCCTCTCGATCGTAGCCGATGCCGCGCATCGCCTTCTCGGCGTGCTCGCGGGCTTCGCTGACACTCAGGCGAATTCGATTGGGCGACATCTGCCGTGGTTCCTATTCGGCTGCCTGCCGGTGCGACGACTCGGGCCGCCAGCGTAGTATCGGCCGGCGGGCGGCGGCGGTTTCGTCGAGGCGGCGGCGCGGGCTCAGCTGGGGCGCTGAACGAAAGCGCGCGACATGGCCGGAGCGGGCCTCAGCGGCGAGCGCCTTCAACACGGCCGCGAACTGGTCGAGCGAGGCCTTGCTCTCGGTCTCGGTGGGCTCGATCAACAGCGCTCCATGCACGACCAACGGGAAGTACATCGTCATCGGATGGTACCCCTTGTCGATCAGCGCCTTGGCAAAGTCGAACGTAGTGACCCCAGTGTCCCTCAGGAATCGGTCGTCGAACAGCACTTCGTGCATACAGGGACCCGGAAATGACAGGCTCAGCTCGCCTTCGAGCCGCGCGCGCAGGTAGTTGGCGTTGAGCACCGCGTCCTCGGCGACCTGCCGCAGTCCATCGGCTCCGTGGCTCATCATGTAGGCGAGCGCGCGCACAAACATGCCCATTTGCCCGTGGAAGCCCTTCAGCCTTCCAATCGCGTGCTCGGTTGGGCCGCTCTTATGTTCGGCCAGTTCGAGGCGATCTTCTCCGTGAACCACCCAGGGCAGCGGCGCATGAGGAGCAAGGCTAGCAGCGAGCGCCACCGGGCCGCTTCCTGGGCCACCGCCGCCATGCGGGGTCGAAAAGGTCTTGTGGAGGTTCAGGTGCATGCAGTCGATGCCGAGATCGGCCGGGCGCACCCGCCCGACGATGGCGTTGAAGTTGGCGCCGTCGCAATAAAAAAACGCGCCGGCCGCGTGCACCGCCGCGGCGATGTCAAGGATCTCGTTCTCGAACAACCCGCAAGTGTTCGGGTTAGTCAGCATCAGCGCGGCGACATCGGGCCCGAGCTTGGGCCTGAGCGCGTCGAGATCGACCCTTCCTTGCGGATTACCGGGAACCGGATCGATGGTGTAGCCGCAGGCGGCGGCCGTCGCCGGGTTTGTGCCGTGCGCCGACTCTGGCACGAGAACCCGGCTGCGCCGCTCGCCGCGCACCTCGAGAGCGGCACGGATCGCCATCATGCCGCAGAGCTCGCCATGCGCACCTGCACCCGGGCTCAGCGCAATGGCGGGCATCCCGGTCAGGGTTTTCAGCCAATGCGCGAGGGTGTCGATCAGCGCCAGTGCCCCCGGCACGGTCGACACCGGCTGAAGCGGATGGATATCGGCGAACCCGGGGACCCGCGCCAGCTTCTCGTTCAGCCTCGGGTTATGCTTCATCGTGCACGAGCCCAGCGGATAGAGCCCGCTGTCGATAGCGTAGTTCTTTTGCGACAACCTGGTGAAGTGGCGGATCACCTGCGGCTCGCTGAGACCGGGCAGGCCGATCTCTGCCTGCCGCTCGAGACCCCCGAGGCGCGCTTCGAAGGGCGCCGGATCTCCAAAATCGACGCCGCAGCGGGCGGACGACCCCTGCTCGAAGATCAGTCCTTCTTCGATCTGCAGCCCGCGGTTGCCGGTGATCGTTTCGAGCGGTGCTGCCGGATCGGCGGGGGGGTGGGCACTGAGGGCTCGGCTCCAATCGGTCACGACAACACCTCCCGAAGTTCCCGGAGGAGCCGGTCGATGTCCTCCTCCGTCACCATCTCGGTTGCCGCCACGAGGAGGACGTCGGCTAGCGCGGGTCGGTCAGGATAGAGGCGGCTGATCGGAATCCCGGCGAGCACGCCTTTCTCGGCGAGCGCCTCGACGATGGGCGCAGCCGGGCGCGGAAGCCGCAACGCGAACTCGTTGAAGAAGGCTTGGTTGAGAAGCTGCACCCCCGGTATTCGCTCGAGCCGCTCGGCGAGGCGCGCGGCAGCGAAGTGATTGAGGCGCGCTAGCCTGGTCAGCCCGGTGTCGCCGAGCAACGCCAAATGGATCGTGAAAGCGAGTGCGCATAAACCTGAATTGGTGCAGATGTTGCTGGTCGCCCTCTCACGGCGAAGGTGCTGCTCGCGGGTCGACAAGGTCAGCACCCAGCCGCGCCGGCCGTCGGCGTCGACGGTCTCGCCGACTAGACGTCCCGGCATCTGGCGCGTGAACTTGTCGCGGCTGGCGAAGAGGCCGAGATAGGGGCCGCCGAAATTGAGCGCGTTGCCAAGCGACTGGCCTTCAGCCGCGACGATGTCCGCCCCCATCTCGCCCGGCGGGCGAAGCGCGCCGAGCGAGAGGATCTCGGTCACGACGACGACGAGCAGCGCGCCGGCCTCGTGGCAGATCCGCGCGAACTCGGAATAATCGCGGATCTCGCCAAAAAAGTCGGGGTTCTGCACGACGACGCAGGACGTGTCACGACCGATCAGCCCGGCGAGGTCCTCGCCGCCACTCGGAGCCGGAGCCTGGGCAGCCACCTCGAAGCCGACGAACCGCGCATAGGTCTCGCACACCTCGCGATAATGCGGATGGAGACCGCCCGATAATACGGCGTGCCCGCGGCGGGTCAGTCGATTGGCCATCATCACCGCCTCGGCGCAGGCCGTCGCCCCGTCATAGAGCGACGCGTTCGCGACCTCCATACCGGTCAAGAGCGCGACCTGGGTCTGAAATTCGAACAGATATTGCAGCGTTCCTTGTGAGATCTCGGGTTGGTACGGGGTGTAGGAGGTCAGAAACTCGCCGCGCTGGATCAGATGGTCGACCGCAGCCGGGATGTGGTGGCGGTAGGCCCCGCCGCCGATGAAGAACGGGACCGAACCCGCCGCCAGATTGCGTGAGGCCATGGCCCAGAGCGCACGCTCGACCTCGAGCTCGCCCATAGCCTTGGGTAGGTCGACGAGGCCATCGAGCCGCGCCTGATGCGGCACGTCGGCGAACAGAGCGTCGATCGAATCGACGCCAATCGTTGCCAGCATCTCCGCGCGGTCGCGATCGGTGAGCGGGAGATAACGCATCAGCGCTGCTCCCCGACGAGGCGCTCGTATGCCGCTTTATCCATCAGGCCGTCGAGCTCCTTGGGGTCGTCGAGGCGGAGCTTGAGGAACCAGCCCTCCCCCATCGGGTCGGCGTTGACCATGGCAGGGTCGGCGGCGAGCGCCTCGTTGACCTCGGCGACCTCGCCCGAAATCGGGGCGTAGACCTCGCTTGCCGCCTTGACCGATTCGACGACCGCCGCCTCCTTGCCTTGCTCGACCCGACGCCCGATTTCTGGCAGCTCGACATAGACCACGTCTCCGAGTTGCGACTGCGCGTAATCGGTGATGCCGACGACCGCCAAATCGCCGTCGAGCCGAACCCACTCATGGTCCTTGGTGAAGCGAAGGGTGGTCATCGGTGATGTCCTCCGGCGGCGTCAGCCGCGGTGATAGCGGCGCGGGAAAAAGGGCAGCCGCACGGCCTGGGCGGGCCGGGCGAGGCCGCGGACGAGGAGGGCAAGCGCCGTGCCCTCCGCGGCATGGAGGCGGTCCACATAGCCCATCGCGATCGGGCCGCCGACCGAGGGACCGAAGCCACCACTGGTCACCCGCCCAACGGTCTCCCCCGCGGGGGTGATGACCGGTGTGTCCTCGCGCGCCGGCGCGCGCCCATCGGGCCGGATGCCGATGCGCCGGCGGGGCGCGCCCTCGGCCAGCTGGCGCAGCACGATCGCCGCACCAGAAAACCCGCCTTCGGCCCGCCGCCGTCGGCCGATCGTCCACGCGAGCCCGGCCTCGATCGGGGTCGTCGTCTCGTCGATATCGTGCCCGTAGAGGCAGAGCCCGGCCTCAAGCCGCAGCGAATCGCGAGCACCGAGGCCGGTCGGCCGAACTTCCGGCTGAGCGAGCAGCATCTCGGCAACCGCCGCCGCGTCGCTAGCCGGCAACGAAATCTCGAACCCGTCCTCGCCGGTATAGCCGGAGCGGGTGATCAGGCATTCGCGTCCGTCGAGCGTCGTCGCCATCCCGGTCATGAAGGCGAGCCGGGCGACGGCGGGGGCAAAGCGAGACAACACGGTAGCGGCAGCGGGGCCTTGAAGCGCCAGCAGCGCGTTGTCCGCCAGTGGCCCGACCGCAGTAGCGCCGGCGATACGACCCTGTAGATGAGCGAGATCGGCCTCCTTGCGCGCCGCGTTGAGGACGAGAAAGAGCCCATCCTCGAGCCGGGTCACCATCAGATCGTCGAGGATCCCGCCCTCTTCGTTGAGCAGCAGCGTGTAGCGCACATGCCACGGTGCCAGCGCCAGCAGATCGCCGGGGACGAGCGCTTCGAGCGCTCTTGCTGCGTCCGCACCGGCGAGCCGCACCTGCCCCATATGAGAGACATCGAACAGCCCGGCGTGCGCTCGAGTGTGAAGGTGCTCCTGCAGGATGCCGGAGGGATACTGCACCGGCATCTCGTACCCGGCGAACGGCACCATCCTGGCGCCGAGGGCGACATGGAGAGCGTGGAGCGGTGTCCGCTTGAGCGGCGCAGCAAGGGTCACCAGTGCACCTCCGACAGAGCGGACGCCGAAGCGCCCGATCGCTGCCCCCTCTGTCGTGGACCCTGAGAGATTCACCCGAACCACAGCTCAAGCCGCGGCGCGGGCTTACTCCTTCGGTGAGCGGCCGGTGGTTATTACCCGCCCGCTGCTTTCCAGAGCGCCCTTCCGCCCGCGGTCCTTTTGCCTGAGAGTTTCCGGGGCGGTTGCTCCTTCGGCGCCGCGGACCCCTATTCGAGCTGGGGGCGCGACCTCTCCTGCGGGCGTGCATACAGCCTTATTGGTGTAGCACCATTTAGCCCGCAGTCAAAGCGGTGCCGACCATGGCCGGCACGGCAGGCAAAGCGTTGACAACGTCGCTGTCTAGATCTACATATTGATAAGTATATCTTTCTTTAGAGGGCATCATGCGGGTCGCAAAATGGGGCAACAGTCTTGCCATCCGTCTTCCGGCTTCCGTTGTGGGGACGCTGGAACTGAAAGAGGGCGACGAGGTTGAGGTGCATGTCGCCGGCGAACGGGCTTTCGACATTGCGCGCGACAAAGGCCGCGAGCGCGCGCTGGCGCGCATCCGCGCGTTTCGCAAAAAGATCCCCGCCGACTGGAAGTTCGATCGCGAGGAGGCGAACGCTCGGTGAACGCGACGCCGGGCGAATTTCTCGACAGCAATGTTCTCGTCTACGGCTTCACCAGCGATCCGCGTGCGCACAAGGCGCAGGAACTGCTCGCGCGCGGCTGCACCGCCGGCGTGCAGGGCCTCAACGAATTCGTCAATGTGGCAAGACGCAAGCTTGGCATGACCTGGGTCGAGGTGCGCGACGCGTTGGCCGCCATCCGCACCCTCTGTCCAACGATCCTGCCTATTGACATCGATACGCATACCGACGCGCTGCAGATCGCTGAGCGTTATCGCCTCTCGATCTTTGATGCGCTTATGGTTACCGCGGCGTTGCGCGTCGATTGCCGCATTCTGTGGTCCGAGGACATGCACGACGGCCTCATCGTCGAGGGACGCCTCCGCGTCGCCAATCCGTTTCGCTAGCCGGGATCGACCGACTTGGCACGCCGCCACCCCCGTCAGGGAGTTTCCTCGCGGAGAGGGAGAGCGTTGCCGAACGAGAGATTTGGTTTCGTGGCGATTCGATGATCGCAAAATTGCCTTTTTTCTATCGGATATTTCGCAACGATGACGGCCAAGGTTCGCCGCCGAGACCAAGAGATGCTGATGGCTGATGGACTAACCTCAGAACCGCACGGGCGGATGTGTGGTGCCCCCGTTCACAAGGGGCCGGTCGGGCACCTCTCGCCGGCGCTGGGCCAGGCAGGTGCTTCAACTTTGAGGAGAGGGCCCGCTGTAGACCCGCTGCAGGTGCAGCGGCGAACGAATCGACGATGCAATTTATGGTTGCGGCTAGCGGCGAACGGAACCGCTCAGCGTCCGCGGAACTTCTTGTAGAAGTCGACGACCTCCGGGCTTTGCTGAAAGCCGACGAGGATGTCGAGATCGGTGCCCTGGCGGCCGCCGAGGGCGATCGTTTCCTCGATGTGATCGGTGACGCCGGAGCGTTTTTGCGGCGTGTCGAAGACGATACGTACCGGAAACGGCTTCTTGCTGAGGATCGCTTGATTGGGGCCGGTGACGGCTACGAAATACTGGAAATCCGCCGAATCGGCCTTCGCAGCCGGGCCGCGCTCGGCGACGACGACGATGTCGAGGACCAATCGTACTGCGTCGCCGCTGTACACGCACTTGGCCTCGGCCTCGCTCAACAGACCGTAGAAGGCCACGTTGTCCGGGCGACGCTCGGGAGCAGGGCCGAACACGGCGGTGTTGGCGAGCGGCCGCAGAATCACCGTGCTCGGACAGGCTTCGGTCGGTTTGGATGCCGAAGACGACCCGAGCCAACCGCATCCGGAGATAGCGAGAAGGCCCATCAGCACCGCGCTTCGCGCGGCGCACGGTCGCTTCACAGGCTCTCGTGCGTACCGTCGCAGAACGGCTTGCCGCCGGTCGACTTGCAGCCGCACAGCCAGACCTCCTCGGTCGCCGCGGCAGTGAACGGCACGGGGGTGAGGCCGGTCCCCTGGTGCGAGCCGTCGCAGAAGGGCTGGTTGGCGCTGCGTCCGCACGCACACCAAAAATACCTCTTGCCGGCCTCGACATTGACGCCGTAGGGCTCTTTTTGCGCGGGGATGGGTTCGGCCATTGTTTCTTTCCTGTCACAAGCCTTGCTAGTGTCCGCATGATCCGGCTGCGGTTTGCCACGGCGCGGACTGTATGCGAGGCGCGCCGGGCAAACAAGCCGGGTGGGCGGGCGGTCGATCCGGCGGCCCCCGTCCGGCTGGCAGCGGCCGGTAGCGAAAAGCCGGGGAAAGAAGCCCATATGGCCGTCTACACCGAGGTCTCCGACGACGAGCTCAGAGCCTTCGCGACGTTCTACGACATCGGCGAGGTGCTGTCCTGCAAGGGGATCGCCGAGGGGGTGGAGAACTCGAATTACCTGGTGACGACCGAGCGCGGCAATTTCATCCTGACACTTTATGAAAAACGGGTCGCCCCGCGCGACCTGCCGTTTTTTATCGCGCTGATGGAGCATCTGGCGCGGCAGGGGGTCGCCTGCCCGACGCCGGTGCGGGGGCGCGACGGCATCGCCCTGCGCGAGCTGTGCGGACGCCCCGCTGCGATCGTGACGTTTCTGGCTGGAATGTGGCCCCGGCGAATTCAGCCGCACCATTGCGCCGCCCTTGGCCGTGCGCTCGCCGGCCTGCATCTGGCCGGCGCCTCGTTTGCAATGGCTCGTCCGAATGATCTTTCCGTTGCCGGCTGGCGCCGTCTCTTCGAATCCTGTCGTTGTCGCGCCGACGAGGTGCAGCTCGGTCTCGCGGCGGAACTGGCGACGGAACTCGGACTACTCGAAGACGCGTGGCCGTGCGAGCTTCCCACCGGGGTGATCCACGCCGATCTTTTTCCCGACAACGTCTTCTTTCGCGACGGCGAACTCTCGGGCTTGATCGACTTCTATTTTGCCTGCACCGATTTTCTTGCCTATGACGTGGCGATCTGCCTCAACGCATGGTGTTTCGAGGCCGATGGCAGCCTCAATGTGACCAAAGCCCGGCTGCTGCTCGAAGGCTATCGGCGGGAGCGGCCACTAGCCTCCGAGGAATGCGCCGCACTGCCGTTGCTCGCGCGCGGTGCCGCATTGCGCTTTCTTTTGACCCGGCTGTTCGATTGGCTAAACCAGCCGGCGGGGGCGCTGGTCCGTCCGAAGGACCCGCGCGAGTATCTCCGCAAGCTGCGGTTTCACCGCGGCATTACCGACCCACGCGGCTATGGTATCGATGCCTGAACTGTCCGAGGTGGCGGTGTTTACCGACGGTGCCTGCCGCGGAAACCCGGGTCCGGGCGGGTGGGCCGCTATCCTGCGCTATCGCGCGACCGAGAAGGAATTGAGCGGCTTTGCGCCCGATACGACCAACAACCGCATGGAGATGACCGCGGCAATCGAGGGATTGGAGGCACTGAAACGGCCGTGCCGGGTGCGGCTCTACAGCGACAGCCAATATCTGCGCGACGGCATCACCAAGTGGATCGACGGCTGGAAACGCCGCGATTGGCGCACCGCCGACAAGCAGCCGGTCAAGAATATCGACCTATGGCAGCGGCTCGAGGCGGCGGCGGCCCGCCATCAGGTCTCGTGGATCTGGGTGCGCGGTCACGCCGGCCATCCCGAAAACGAACGGGCCGATGCTTTGGCGCGGGCCCGCATCGCCGAAGCCGTTGAAAACACGATTAGAGCGCCTTGAGCATCGCCTCGGCGCCGGAGAGGTCCACCTGGCCCGGCTGCTGCTCGACATTGAGCGATTTGACGACCCCATCATCGACCAGCATCGAATAGCGCTTTGAGCGCATGCCGAGGCCGCCCTTGCTGAGATCGAGCTCGAGGCCGAGGGCGCGCGTGAAGTCGCCGCTGCCGTCAGCGAGCATTCGGACCTTCCCTTCGGCCTTCTGGTCTCTGCCCCAGGCCCCCATGACGAAGGCGTCGTTGACCGCCACGCAGGCGATCTCATCGATCCCCTTGGCCTTGATGTCCGTGGCCTTGTCGACATAGCCGGGCAGATGGCGCTGGGAGCACGCTGGCGTAAACGCACCGGGAACGGCGATCAGAACGACGCGCTTGCCGCGAAAGATCTCGTCGGTGGTGAACTCTTTTACCCCCTCCGAAGTGAGTTGCTTCAGCGTTACCGATGGTATCCTGTCACCGACATTGATGGTCATGGTATCCCTCCGGGTGAGCGAGACCGAGAGCCTCGCCGGGCTTGCGTCTCTGTCGCGCAGGTGCGGCGGGCGGATCGATAGCACAGGGCGGATCGTTCGGCAAACAGCGACGGCGCACCGCGCCGCAACGATTGTGCGTGCACCGGGAGGAAACGAAATTCGCGTATAGGCGTATAAACCGGAGGGCGCCGACGGAGCGCGCTCGTCGGTCGGAGGATGCTGCGATGAATTCGCTTGCGGGCCAGCTCTTGGTGGCGATGCCACAAATGTCCGACCCACGATTTGTTCGGTCCGTCATCTATCTCTGCGCGCATGGCGGCGAAACCGGGGCGATGGGCCTCGTCATCAACAAACTGCTGGGCTCGTTGACCATGGGTGAGCTGTTTGCCCAGCTCGAGATTGAGCCGAGCGGCCCCGCCGGCGGGCACCCGGTACATTTCGGAGGCCCGGTCGACGCCGGACGCGGCTTTGTGCTGCACACCGCCGACTATTGCGAGGAAGCCACGCTGCATGTCGACGGCGATATTGCGGTGACCGCCACTCTGGAGGTCCTGCGCGCGATCGGCGAAGGCCGCGGGCCGCGCCATAGCCTCTTCGCCCTCGGCTATGCCGGCTGGGCACCCGGTCAGCTCGACGCGGAGATCCAGGCCAATGGTTGGCTTTCCGTTGCCGCTGACTCCGACATTGTCTTCTCCGGCGACGACGACGCGAAATGGGGCCGCGCGCTGGCAAAGCTGGGCGTTGATTTGACGATGCTGTCGAGCGACGCAGGACACGCGTGAGAGCCCCCCTCAGGACGTCGATCCCTCCCAATCCTCCCGCAGGATGGCGAAGAGAAGATGGTCCTGCCATTTGCCCTCGATGCACAGATATTGCCGGGCATAGCCCTCTTGCTGAAAGCCGGCTCTGACCAGCAGCGAGCGGCTCGGAATATTGCTCGGCAGGCACGCGGCCTCGACGCGATGGAGGCGGAGGCGATCGAAAGAAAAATCGAGGACGAGCGGTAGTGCGACGGTCATGTAGCCCTGCCGTGCGAAGGGCTCGCCGACCCAGTAGCCAAGGCTCGCGGTGTCGGAGACGCCACGCCGCAAATTGGACAGGCTGACCCCGCCGATCAGCGTCTCGTCGTGGGCGAAGATGAATAAGTTATAGCCTTGGTCGGTCCGCCAGTCTTCGGCATATCGGGCCAATCGAGCGCGGAAGGCGGCTCGGCTCAGCGCGTCAGGCGGCCAGGTCGGCTCCCATGGCGCGAGGAAATTTCGCGAGCGGGCGCGCAGGGCGGCCCATGCCTCGTAATCGCCGCGCTCGGGCGAACGCAAGAAGACGCGCTCTCCCGCCAAGCGAAACGGTTCCGCCCGGGCGAGAAAGAGCCGGGGAAAGGATTTACGTTGCGGCGCCATCGCTATTGCGGGATCACGCCGCGAGCCGCTCCCTGACGCGGTCAAATTCTTCCAGCCCGCCCACTGGTCCGAGGCCGACGAGCGTCGGCGGCCCCGAGCGCCAGCGGGCTACGACCCGGCGGATCGCAGCATCATCGACCGCTTCGATGCGCCTGACGATTTCGACTGGATCGAACGGAGTACCGTGGATCAGGAGATGCTGCGCCAGCTGCTCACAACGCGCCGAGGTGCTCTCGAGCGACATCAACAGCCCCGCCTTCATCTGCGTCTTGGCGCGATTGAGTTCGATGGGGCTCAACCCCGCCTCGAGCCGAACCGCCTGCTCGCACAACGCGGGCACCAGCTCGGTCGCCTCAGCCTCGCCGGTGCCAGCGTAGATTCCGAAGAGCCCGCTATCGCGATAACCGTGGACGAAGGAGTGGATCGAGTAAACCAACCCCCGCTTCTCCCGGATCTCCTGGAACAAGCGGGAAGACATGCCGCCGCCGAGCGCCGTCGATAGCACGGCAGCGGCGTAGTAGTCCGGGTGGTCGAGCGCCGGCCCGGGGAAACCCATCACGAGGTGCAGCTGCTCGAGATCGCGGTGCTCGCGCCGGTCACCGCCGATGTATCGCGCGCGCTCCGTTGTAGCCGATCGGTCCGCCGGCGTGCCTCCGAGTAGCTTTTCGGCAAGGTCGACGATGCGGTCATGATCGATATTTCCGGCTGCCGCCAGCACCATGCGCCGCGCGCCGTAATGGGCGCGTAGATAGGCGAGCACCGCTTCCCGCCCGAGTTGGCGGATGATCTCCGGCCTCCCCAATACCGGCCTCCCCATCGCCTGGTCGGGGAAAGCGCGTTCCTGAAAATAGTCGAAGATGATGTCGTCAGGCGTATCGTTCGCCTGGCCGATCTCCTGCAGGATCACCGCGCGCTCGCGCTCGATCTCCTCGCAGTCGAAGGTCGAGTATTGAAGAATGTCGGACAGGATGTCGAGTGCCAGCGGGAGGTCTTCTTTGAGTACTTTCGCGTAGTAGGCTGTGCTCTCCCGCGAAGTGTAGGCATTAAGATGACCGCCGACCGCTTCGATCTCCTCGGCGATCGCGAGGGCGCTGCGCCGTTCGGTTCCCTTGAACGCCATGTGCTCGAGAAAATGCGCGACCCCATTAATCTCGGCGGGCTCGTGCCGGGTGCCAACATCGATCCAGATGCCGAGCGAGACCGTGTCGACCGTGTCCACGCGGTCGGTGGCCACCCGAAATCCGTTGGTCAAGGTAGAGAGCTGCGTCGTCATGCGTTGCTCCGCTCAGGAGGTTCTGGCGCGCCGCGCATGAGCGCGGATATATCGCGTTACCGCGCCGGGTTCGTTTGGCAAGATGGTCAGGCGCTCGCGCCGTTCTAGGAGGTCGCCGAGGACGGGCGGCAATTCCGGACGAACGCCAGTTGCACGTTCGACCGCGTCGGGAAACTTTGCCGGATGGGCGCAAGCGAAGGCGACCATCGGCGCGTCGCCCTCGCCGGCAAGGATCTCAGCGCGCGCGGCGGCTACTGCAACCGCGCTGTGAGGATCGATCAGCATGCCCGATCGGGCGTAAGTCTCGGCGATCGTCTGCATCGTGTGAGTGTCGTCGACCCTGTGGGCGGAAAACAACCCGCGTGCGGCGTGCCATACCTGGGCATCCTCGGGCAAACATCCGCTCTCGCGAAAGAGCCGCATCGCCTCGCCGACGGCCGCGCCATTACCGCCTTTCAGCTCGAACAGCAGGCGCTCGAAATTGCTCGACACCTGGATGTCCATGCTCGGGCTGAGGCTCTGCTCAACGGCGGTGATCGCCATGCGCCCCGTCGCCAAAAAGCGTGCGAGGATATCGTTGCGGTTAGTGCCGATCACGAGGCTGTCGATCGGTAGCCCCATGCGGCGGGCAACGTGTCCGGCATAGACATTGCCGAAATTGCCGGTCGGCACGCTGAACGAGATCTGCCGCGCCGGCGCACCGAGTGCGGTGCCGGCAGCAAAATAGTACACGGTCTGTGCGGCAATTCGCGCCCAGTTGATCGAATTGACCGCCGCGAGATTGAGCTCGCTGCGGAACCCGGCATCGGCAAACAAGGTTTTGACGAGATACTGACAGTCGTCGAAGGTCCCCGTGATCGCGACCGCATGGGCATTCGCTGCGTCGACCGTTGTCATCTGTCGCCGCTGCACTTCGGAAATGCGGTCGTACGGGTAGAGGATAAAAATGTCGATCGCCCGACGGTCGCGACAGGCCTCGATTGCTGCGGAGCCGGTGTCCCCCGACGTGGCGCCGACGATCGTCAGGAACTCGCCACGACGCGCCAGCACCGCGTCGAACAGTGGCCCGACGAGCTGCAGCGCCAGGTCCTTGAAGGCGAGCGTCGGCCCGTGAAACAACTCGAGCAGCCACAGCCGCTCGTCGAGCTGTACCAAAGGAGCCACCGCGGCGTGGCGGAATCCATCATACGCTGCTTTGGCAAGCCGCCGCAGCTCGTCGGTTTTGAAGTCGTCGCCGGCAAACAACGAAACAATCCGAGCCGCGAGCTCGGCGTAGGGCACGCAGGCATAGTCCAGCAAGGCCGCTTCGCCGAGTTTCGGCACCTGGTCTGGAACATAGAGTCCGCCATCCTCGGCAAGGCCGGCCAGAAGCACCTCTGCGAAAGAGAGGGTGGGTGGCGAGGAGCGGGGATCGCGAGTGCTGAGATAACGCACGAGAATCAGTCCGGTTGAGAGCCGGAAACCTATCTCTGCGCCCCCGCCGCCGCAACCCGATCGGCCACTTTCAAAGGCTCCCCGGGATGACTTGTGGATATAGCAACTTGTCGTTGTCCATCATATGACGGCCCGCAGCATCTGCAGCTAATCTGCAGCAGAATTTCTCCTTTAGGTTGAAGGAGCTCACCCCTTCGGGAAACGGCCGCCTGCGCGCCTGCTCCCCGGGGTTCACCCTCACCACATCAACCATCTGCACCCCCCTCGCTCGGGCGATACACACCACCGACGCGGCGATCAATCTTAACCTACCGTGCGAATAAGGCAATTTTATGTATACCAAATTCGCAATCACGGGAACCGTCTCGAAGCAACCGTCTCGACGGACGCGCGGCCGTCGTCCAGCGCATTCAATTCCTCACACGCTCTCGCGACGGTTACGTGAAGGTTAACGACGGGTCTGGCATGGGCCTCCGATTAGGTCTAGGCTCGGCTCGCACGGTGCGAGCAGCATCGCGCGCCAGAAAAGATTACGGGAGGGAAGAATGCGTCGTTCGCGCCGAGCAATCCCGGCATTAGCGTTCGGTTTAGCGCTGCTCGGACCCGCCGCCCCTCACGCGGCCGATCCGGAGATCGATCGGCTGCTTCAAAGCCCGGTCGGCACAGACTGGGTCACCAATGGCGGCAACCTGACCAATCAGCGCTACTCCACGCTGAAACAGATTGACACGAGCAACGTCAAGCAACTCAAAGGCGCCTGGATGACCCGACTCAAAGGCTCCGGGTTCGCCGGCAAGTATTCGTTCGAGGCGACACCGCTCGTCAGGGACGGCGTCATGTATATCACCACCGGCAATGATGACGTGTTCGCGCTGAACGCGAAGACAGGCGAGTTCCTGTGGGAGCGCTGGTCGGGCATCGACCAGAAGATCACGAGCGTCTGCTGCGGCTGGGTCAATCGTGGTCTCGCCATGGGCGAGGGCATGCTGTTTCTCGGCCAGTTCGACGCCAACGTCGTGGCGCTCGACGTCAAGACCGGCAAGGAGGTGTGGAGGACCCCGATCGAGGTATGGCAAGACGGCTACGGGATCACCAGCGCCCCGCTCTACTATGACGGCATCGTCTATAGCGGCATCACCGGTGGTGAATACGGTGTGCGCGGGCGGTTGACTGCGCTCGACGCAAAGACCGGCAAGATCCTGTGGCGGTGGTATACCCTGCCCGGGCCGGGGGAGGTTGGCGCTGACACCTGGCCGGCCGGCACCGACCATTACAGCCGCGGCGGCGCAACGATCTGGAATACTCCGGCGCTCGATCCGCGACTCGGGCTCGTCTACTTTGCGGTCGGCAATTGCGGGCCGGATTATGACGGGTCGATGCGCGAAGGAGACAATTTGTTCTGCGCTTCGATCGTCGCGCTGAAGGCCAAGACCGGAGAATATGCCTGGCACTTCCAGCAGGTGCATCACGACATCTGGGATTACGACGCGGCCAGCCCGGTCGTCCTTTTCGACACGGTGATCAATGGGCAGCCCCGCAAGGGAATCGCCGAAGCCGGCCGCACCGGCTGGGTTTACATTCTCGACCGCACCAACGGCAAACCGCTGACTGGCATCGAGGAGCGGCCGGTGCCGCAGGAGCCGAGGCAAAAGACAGCTAAAACCCAACCCTTTCCGATCGGCGACGCGGTCGTGCCGCAATGTGCCGAGCCGCTTGAGGGATACGAAAGAGCGGGATGTATATTCGAGGTCTTCTGGGAAGAGCCGACATTGATCCAGCCGTCCGGAATCGGCGGCACGAACTGGTCGCCGATGTCGTACAACCCCGACACTGGCAGTTTCTACGTACCCGCCACGATCCGAACCAGCGCTTTCTCGCGATACGATACCAAGTATACGAAGGGGAAGCGCTACGACGGCGGCACCCAAGCAGCGCCGATTGGCTCTGCGATGAGTGGTACATTTACTGCCGTCGGAGGCAACACGAACAAAATCGTTTGGCAGAAGAAGACGCCGCATCGCATTGGCGGCGGCAGCGGCTCGACCGCCACGGCCGGCGGCATAGTCCTTCGGGGCGATCCCGACGGCAACATTCTAGCCCACGATGCCAAGACCGGCGAGGTACTGTGGCAATTCCAAACCGGCTTTGGCGCGGAGGCGCCCCCTATCGTCTATGAGGTCGACGGCGACGAGTACATCGCGATCGCCGCCGGCGGCAATCAGGGGATGGGCAGCGCCTTTGGCGACGCCATATGGACATTCTCGTTGAAGGGGCAATTGAACCCGTTATGGCCCCCGCCGCCACCGGCGACCGTTGCCGGTCCCACCGGACCCATCGCTGAGGGCGTCGACACGGTCAAGATTGGGGACAACAACATCGAGTATGCCTACTTTCCCAGACGCACCCGGGTCAAGGCGGGGACCGCGGTGACCTTCACCAATGTCGGCGACACGCCGCACACGGCGACGGCGTTTGAACACGGCAAGATCGGGAGTTGGGATACCGGAGTTCTGGCCTCGGGCGAGTCGAAGGCGGTCACTTTCAACGAGCCGGGTATCCAATACTACATTTGTGCGCCGCATCCGTGGATGTACGGGCAGATCATCGTCGAGTAACCAGGCGATATGCCTTCGGCTGAAGGCTCGCCGGCTCCGTCAGCGGGCGGGGGGTTGCGCCAGGTGCATTCCGAGGAGGGGGGCAGCCGCCTCCGGGGGCAGTTTTGCGTATCCTTGGGGAACGTCGAACAGAGTCCTGTCCTGGTTGCCGATTATGACGTGGCGTAGCTCCCAGTAGATCGTCGAGCTCTTCCCGCTCATCGGCTCGAACTTGCCATCGCATTTCATAGGAATCCCGTCACGGCTGAGCCAGAGCGAGCCGGTGATACGCCCCCCGGACACATCTTCCTCGACCGTATACTTGGTCGTCGTGATCCCGTTGACGGTCTCCTGTCCTGCCGGCTTGCGCAACAGATTGGGGTTGCCGAGGAGTGAAAACTCCTTCGGAAGGACGAACTCGACCACCGTATGGAGCTGCGGCAGGACGACGTCACCCAGCCTGCTGCCGGTACGCAAGATGAAGACTGGCTTTACCGCCGGCAAATCCTGCTCGTGCCGCTGCTCGCCCGGCATGTGCCACATCCTCCCGACGTAACGCCGCCCGTCGAGCACCAACACCCGCTCCGCGGTGAAGCCTACCCGAGCGTCGCCCAGGGTTTCCGCCGGGGATTGGGTCGCCCCCGACATCGAGAGCAAAACTGCGACCGGGAGCAAGCGGAGCATGCAGCGGGGTCGCTTCCGGCGTGATCCCGGGCGGCGCGCTCGCAGACACGGCGCGATGCGCTGGACAGCGGCGGTGCAACCCGTATCTTGGTCCGCAATCAATCGATGATGGGTGAGGCGGGCGGTCACGATGAACGGCAGCATCAATTCGCGGGCTCTTGCATTTGAGGGTCGGCAATGAACGATACGGATGGAATGATCACGGTAAAAGTCCATGCCTCGATCGCCGAGATCCCCGCCGCCGCCTGGGATGCTTGCGCCGGCGAGGAGAATCCGAGCGTCTCTCACGCGTTCTTGAACGCCCTCGAGGAGAGCGGATCGACGACGACGCGCACGGGCTGGACGCCGCAGCATCTCACACTCGCCGGTCCAGGATCGTCCACTATCGGCGTTGTACCGCTCTACGCGAAGACCCATTCCTACGGCGAATACATCTTTGATTACGGCTGGGCGGACGCTTTCGAACGCGCGGGCGGCCGTTACTATCCGAAGTTGCTGTCAGCATCGCCATTCACGCCGGTTCCCGGACCGCGACTGATGGCCCATGCCGGCGCGCCGCCGGAGACGCGGGCGCACTTGATTGCGGCGATGATCGAGCTCGCCAAACGACGACGAATCTCCTCGCTGCACGTCAATTTCCCCGAAAGCACCGATCTGGAGGCGTTGACTGAAGCCGGATTTCTGCAACGGCTGGGTCAGCAATTCCATTGGACGAATGACGGTTTCCGCGATTTCGACGATTTTCTCGCGGCGCTGAACTCGCGAAAGCGCAAGGCAGTCAAGAAGGAGCGGCGCGAGGCGCTGGCGCCAGGTCTCAAGATCGACGTTTTGACGGGAGCCGATCTGAAACCCTGTCACTGGGACGCCTTTTACGAGTTCTATCTGGCAACTTCAGACCGCAAATGGGGTTCCGCCTACCTCAATCGCCGCTTCTTCGCGCTGATCGGCGAACGGATGCCCGAGAAGATCGTCCTTATTATGGCAAGACATGGGGCCAACTACGTCGCCGGAGCGTTTAACCTTCTTGGCACGAAGACAATTTACGGCCGTAACTGGGGCAGTTATGGCGACTACAAGTTCTTGCATTTCGAGTGCTGCTATTATCAGGCAATCGAATTTGCTATCGCTCATGGGCTGAAGCGCGTCGAAGCGGGTGCCCAAGGGCCGCACAAGATCCAGCGCGGCTACCTCCCGGTGCCGACCTACAGCGCACACTGGATACCCGATACGGGGTTTCGCAGGGCAGTCGCTCAATTTCTCGCGCGCGAGCGCGAGATGGTGACAAAAAAGATCGAGCATTTGGCGGATAACTACTCTCCGTTCCGCCACGATGGTTGACCCTAGTGAAAAGGCGCTAAACCTAGTCAATTGAGACACTTGAATGGCGTTGACCCCATCGGCAGACCGGACCTCCCCCTGATCCCCCGCATCGGGTCAATCTATCGGCACGCGCCAACCATCATCGTCACCCATAAGTCCGCGCGGGTGCCCATCTGGACCTGCCAAAGCCATGTTTCGAATGTGGAGGACCAATCAGTCGATTGAACCCAGCTTAGCCGCGACTGCTCAGCGCAGGATAGCGAATACTGTGTGGCTGCCCACGCCCAGCGGCTACTCGACCAGTTCGGGTTCCTTTGGAGCCGGTGCGACCGGGCGCTCCTCGAAGGAGAAGGCGGGCGCATCCTCCTCCGGCTTTTTGGTGACCCGCACGATGCCGCCTTTCGCCAGCCGCCCGAACAACAGCTCGTCGGCGAGCGGCTTCTTGATATGCTCCTGAATGACACGGGCCAGAGGACGCGCGCCGAAAAGCGGATCATAACCCTTCTCTGCAAGCCACCTACGCGCGCTCGCATCGAGTTCGATAGTGACGTTGCGGTCGGCAAGCTGCTCTTCGAGCTGGAGCACGAATTTGTCGACGACCCGCCCGATCGTCTCCGTCGATAGCGCAGCAAACGAGATCGTCGCGTCGAGCCGATTGCGGAACTCGGGGGTAAACATGCGGTTGATCGCTTCGTGATCGTCCCCCTCACGGATACCGCTGCCGAAGCCAATCGCCGCTTTTGCAAGGTCGGACGCGCCGGCATTTGTTGTCATGATCAGGATGACATTACGGAAATCGACGATCTTGCCGTTGTGATCGGTCAGTTTGCCGTAATCCATGACCTGCAGCAGGATGTTGAAGAGATCAGGATGCGCCTTCTCGATCTCGTCGAGCAAGAGCACGCTGTGGGGGTGCTGGTCGATCGCATCGGTCAACAGCCCGCCCTGGTCGAAGCCGACATAACCGGGCGGAGCGCCGATCAGCCGCGATACAGTGTGCCGCTCCATGTACTCGGACATGTCGAACCGGGTGATCTCGATGCCCATGGTGCGAGCGAGCTGGCGTGCAACCTCGGTCTTGCCGACCCCGGTCGGGCCAGAGAACAAGTAAGAGCCGATCGGTTTCTCGGGATCGCGCAGACCGGCACGGGCCAGCTTGATTGCAGAGACCAGCGCCTCGATCGCTGTGTCCTGACCGAACACCATCGTCTTCAGATCGCGCTGAAGATTCTTCAGCACCTCGCGATCGTCGCGCGACACGCTCTTTGGTGGGATCCGAGCCATCGTTGCAATGCAGGCCTCGACTTCCTTCGCCGTGATGGTCTTGCGGCGGCGGCTCTCCGGGACGAGCATCTGCGCCGCCCCCGTCTCGTCGATGACATCGATCGCCTTGTCAGGCAGCTTGCGGTCGCCGATGTAGCGATGCGACAGTTCAACCGCGGCGCGTAATGCGTCGCTCGTATAGCGCACCTTGTGATGGCGCTCGTAATAAGGTTTTAGGCCGCGCAGGATCTTGATCGAATCTTCGACCGTGGGTTCGTTGACGTCGATCTTTTGGAAACGGCGGACGAGCGCGCGATCCCTCTCGAAATAGTTGCGATATTCTTTGTAAGTCGTGGAGCCAATGCAGCGGATTACGCCCCCGGCCAGCGCCGGCTTCAGCAAGTTCGAGGCATCCATTGCCCCGCCACTTGTCGCGCCGGCGCCGATGACCGTATGGATCTCATCGATGAATAGAATGGCGCCGGGCTGTGCCTCGAGCTCGGCCAGCACCGCCTTGAGCCGCTCCTCGAAATCCCCGCGGTAGCGCGTTCCCGCGAGCAGGGCGCCCATGTCGAGCGCGTAGATCGTCGCGCTCAGCAGCACCTCGGGGACCTCACGTTGGACGATACGGCGCGCCAAACCTTCGGCAATCGCCGTTTTCCCGACACCGGGCTCGCCGACGTAGAGCGGATTGTTCTTGGCCCGTCGGCACAGTATCTGAATTGTCCGCTCGACTTCAGCTTCGCGCCCGATCAGCGGATCGATCCTACCGCCTTTCGCCTTCTTGTTGAGATTGACGCAATACGCGTCTAGGGCATCATGATTGCGCTTCTGCGACTTTTCGCCGCGCTCGTCCTCCTCGGCTCCTTGGACGCGCCGAGTTTCCGAACGTCCGGGGGCCTTGGCGATGCCATGGGAAATGTAGTTGACCGCGTCGAACCGGGTCATGTCCTGCTCTTGCAGGAAATATACGGCGTGGCTTTCGCGCTCCGCGAACATGGCGACGAGAACGTTGGCGCCGGTTACCTCCTCGCGGCCTGAAGATTGGACGTGGATTGCAGCGCGCTGCAATACGCGTTGGAAGCTCGCCGTTGGCTTGGCATCGTCGCTATGGGCGGCAACCAGGTTGGCGAGCTCGTTATCGACATAGTTCAAAACCTCCCGACGTAGCCGCTCGAGCTCGACACCGCAGGCGCGCAGCACGGCGACAGCGTCTTGATCCTCGGTCAGCGAGAGCAGCAGATGCTCGAGCGTGGCATATTCGTGCCGGCGCTCGTTGGCGCATGCGAGAGCCCGATGAAGGGACTTTTCGAGATTGCGTGACAACACGCCGCCTATCCTCCTTCCAGGCCCCGGCGTAGATCGCTCGGGGGCTAGTCCTTTTCCAGCGTGCACTGCAGCGGATGCTGGTGCTGCCGGGCGAAATCCATGACCTGGGTCACTTTGGTCTCGGCCACTTCGTAGGTGTAGACGCCACACACTCCCACACCCCGGCGATGTACGTGCAGCATGATGCGCGTCGCCTCCGAGCGGTTCTTGTTGAAAAACCGCTCGAGGATGTGAACGACGAATTCCATCGGGGTATAATCGTCGTTTAACATCAACACCTTATACATCGACGGCTTCTTCGTCTTAGGCTTTGCCTTGACGACAACTCCCGTACCCGGCCCTTCCTCGCCGCGCTTTCCGTTCTCGCTCATGTCGGCCCGAGGCGATGACGCTGATCGCTGTCCGATGATATTGGCTTTCTGCAGCTGCGCCAAAGTCTTTTCCGCGATGTCCGCCAAATGCTGATAGATCCTTGCCAGAACCCCCTATTCACGCCGATGGGGCCGGCGCAGGAGACCGTCGATCATCGTGTCAATCGACGCGCCGCGGTGAAGAACCGCATCGACAGCGTCGCTGATCGGCATCTCGATGCCGAGCCGCTGCGCCAGTCCCGAGACAGCGGTAGCGGTCGTGACACCCTCGACGACTGAGCGACGGCCGGCGAGTGCTTCGCCAGGAACCTGCCCGCGCCCAAGCGCAAGCCCGAGCGCATAATTGCGAGATTGCGCGCTGCTGCAGGTAAGCACCAGGTCTCCGAGGCCGGATAGCCCTCTAAAGGTTTCGGCGCGGGCGCCCTTGGCGAGCCCCACCCGAACCATCTCGGCGAGACCGCGGGTGATCAGCGAGGCGCGGGCGTTCTCACCCAATCCGCGCCCGACGACGGTTCCGCACGCAATTGCGATCACGTTCTTGACGGCGCCGCCGATTTCGGCACCGGTCGGGTCGTCGGACAAGTAGGGGCGGAACCTGCCGCTCCCGAGCGCGCCGACGAAAGCGTGAGCGAGCGCCGCATCACGGCTGGCGATCGTAACCGCCGTGGGCAGGCCGCGTGCGACCTCGGCGGCGAAGGTCGGTCCCGAGAGCACCGCGACCGGCGAATTCGGCAGAAGTTCGGCAGAAACTTCCGACATCGTTCTCAGCGACTCCGCCTCGATCCCCTTCGAGCAGTGCAGCACCGGAAGCCCCGAGGGTAAGCCGGGCCGAAGCGTGAGGATCACCGCGTGCAAGAATTGCGCTGGTATGGCCAGGAGCGCCGCTTCAGCGTCGGCCGTCGCTGCGTCGATATCGCTTGTCGCGACAATTGTTGAGTCGAGTATCGCGCCCGGCAAAAGCGACGGGTTTTCGTGCCGTTCGTTGATCGCCGCCACGATAGTGCGGTCACGCGCCCATAACACCGGCATCGAGCCCGCGCGCCGAGCAACGACGCTCAGTGCCGTACCCCAAGCGCCGGCGCCGATGATCGCCAGCCGTTTCACCTGTTCGACCTCGTCAGCATGCTCGCCGAGCAGCAACCCAGGACGGTTGCGGTGTGACATCAAGCGGCCAGCGCGGCCGGAGCGCAGAATCGAGGCCATCGGTCAAGCCCAGGCGCAGGCGCTCGATGCCCGCCCAGGCAATCATCGCGGCGTTGTCGGTACACAATTCCGGCGGCGGCGCAACAAAGCGCAGCCCGCTGTTAGCGGCGAGGGCCGCCAGGCGATGGCGCAACCGCCCGTTGGCCGCAACGCCGCCGGAAGCGACCAGGCTTTGTCCGTTTGGGTGATGGTGGCGGAACCAAGCGATAGCGTTTGCCGTTCGGTCGGCCAACGCATCGCAGATGGCGCATTCGACCGACGCTGCGAGGTCAGCCACATCGCGGGCGTCGAAAGGACCTCGTTCGCAGGTAAGCAGCCGCACGGCCGTCTTCAATCCGGAAAAAGAGAAATCGCAGCCCTGCCTGCCTTTGAGCGGGCGCGGCAACGCGAAGCGGTGGGGGTCGCCCACGCGTGCAGTCCGCTCGATCGCAGGTCCGCCGGGATAGCCGAGGCCGATCAGCTTGGCCGCCTTGTCAAACGCCTCTCCGGCGGCGTCGTCGAGCGTTGTGCCTAGGCAGACATAGCTCCCGACACCCATGCACGACAGGAGCTGGCAATGCCCGCCGGAAACCAGGAGGAGGAGATAGGGAAAGGCGACATTATGCGTCAGGCGAGCCGTCAGAGCATGCGCTTCAAGATGGTTAACCGCGATAAACGGCTTGTTGGCGGCCCATGCGATCCCCTTTGCGGTCATGGCGCCGACAATCAAACCGCCGATCAGACCAGGGCCTGCAGCAGCGGCTACGCCATCGATCTGGGCCAGCGTGACTTCGGCTTGTACAAGGGCCCGGGTGATGGCGGTATCAAGGTGATCGAGATGGGCCCGCGCCGAGATCTCCGGCACAACTCCGCCAAAGGGCGCATGCAAGACCGCTTGCCCGTAAACCTCATTTGACCGGATTCTCTTGGAGGCAGGGATCTCAGCGACAACTGCCGCGGCGGTCTCATCGCAGCTCGTCTCAATGCCGAGAACGATCATAGGTCAAGGGGACAGCCGTCAGACCGTCCATTTCTGCAAGGTATGACGCGGCATCTGGAGGTTAGCCGGGCGCGGCAACTTCATAGGTCTTAAGCGTCTTGTCGGTGGCGGCATCGATCTCGAGTAGCTTGACGGAATACCCCCACAACGTTGCTGCATGACGCAGCACCGCGCGGCTGCTTTTTTCCTCGAGCAAAACGCCGTTATGGACGTAATGCGCAAGAATTAGGCAACGATCGCCTCTAAGATCCACATCGACGACCTGAACGTCGGGCTCGCGCCGAGACAGATCGTATTGACGAGACAAGGCGCTCCGGATCTTGCGGTATCCGAGATCGTCGTGGATTGCCTCGACGCGCAACGCGGGTTTGGTGCTGTCGTCGGCAACTTGAAACAGGCGAAAGCGTCGGATAATTGCCGGGCTCAAAAACTGCAGTACGAAGCTTTCGTCGCGGTAGTTGGCCCACGCCTCACGCAGGACACCATAGCCGTCTCCAGCCCCGGCGATGTCGGGAAACCATTCCCGGTCCTCTTCGGTCGGCTCCTCGCAGATGCGGTATATATCACTCATCATCGCAAAGCCGAGCGCATACGGGTTGAGGCCGCTGAAACGCGGATCGTCAAAATCCGGCTGGAAGACGACGCTCGAATGCGAATGTAGGAACTCCAGCATGGAACCTTCGGTGATCAACCCTTTGTCGTGTAGCCGCCGCATGATCTCGTAATGGACGAACGTGGCGCACCCTTCGTTCATCAGCTGGAGCTGTTTCTGCGGGTAGAAATATTGCGCGATCAGACGCACGATACGAACCAACTCCCGTTGCCAATCCTCAAGTCGCGGGGCTCGCTTCTCGATCAGGTATAGCAAGTTCTCCTCGGGCAGTCCGAGCTCGCGCTCTATCTCCTGGAGACGCCCCTCCGCTGTGTCGGGATCTTCCTTGCCCTTTTCGCTGCCGGGAACAGTGCGCCACAAATCATTGTAGGTTGCTTCCGAATGCGCCCTCCACTCTTCCGCCCGGCGTTGCTCCTCGGCGAGGTTCGGTTTGGTCCGGTGAGCGTAGCGGTTGACCCCATGGTCCTTTAGCGCATGCGCAGCGTCGAGAACGCGCTCTACGGCGTCGATCCCATGCCGTTCCTCGCATTTTGTGACATAGTCGCGTGCGAAACTCAGATAATCAAGGATGCCGTTGGCATCAGTCCACTGACGGAACAGGTAGTTATTTTTAAAAAAATGGTTATGCCCGAATGCAGCATGAGCAATGACTAAAGTCTGCATAGTCATGGAATTTTCTTCCATGATGTAGCAGATACATGGGTTTGAGTTAATGACGATTTCGTATGCAAGCCCTTGTAGGCCCCTACGGTAGAGCGTTTCATGAAAAGCAAAGCGCTTGCCGAAGCTCCAGTGACGATACATCAGCGGCAAGCCGACCGAGGCATAGGCGTCTAGCATTTGCTCGGAAGTGATAACCTCGATTTGGACCGGGTAGACGTCGAGGCCGAGATCATCGAGGGCGATTCGCTCGACTCCGTCGTAAACCTTCCGGAGCCCGGTGAAGTCCCAATTGGGGCCCGAGAAGAGAGGGACTGCGGCCTCGAGCCGTGCTGCTTCAGTCAAGTGCGCGTCAGGCACGGACACCCCCTTTCGCAAACAGTTCGTGGAACACCGAGAAAATTTGCGACGGGTCACCAACCCGACGCATCGCGAAGTGCGGGTGGGCGGGCGCGACCTCGCTGTAGGCTCGCCACAGATCGCTGTCGCGCGACAACCCGGTGAGGCTGCCGCCCATCCCGTCGCCGACCTCCACATAGGCGAAATATTGGCACAGCGGGAGCACTTCCCCACCCAGCAGGGCTACGCAACGGCCGCTGTCGGCCCCGTAATTGTCGCCGTCAGAAGCCTGTGCGGCGTAGATATTCCAGCGATCGGTAGAGTATCGCGCTCGCGCAATCTCCAGCATTTTTTCAAGTGCTGTCGAAACCACCGTTCCGCCGGTTTCCCGACTGTAAAAGAAGGTCTCCTCGTCCACCTCCTCGGCCGTGCTTGTATGACGGATAAACACGACGTCCACATGCCGGTACCGGCGGATCAGAAACACGTGCAACAGCATGAAGAACCGCTTGGCGAGGTCTTTCATTGCCTCGGTCATCGATCCGGACACGTCCATCAGGCAAAACATCACCGCCTCGGTGTTTGGCCGAGGTACGCGCTCGAAACGGTTGTAGCGAACATCCAGCGGATCGATGTACGGAATTATCTTGCTGCGGTGCTCGAGCCGCTCGAACTCACGGGTGAGCCTGTCCGCGTCTTCCTCGGCGCCGCGGGCCCGGGCCTCCTCGATCGCCTCGCGGATGGCGGCCAGCTCCCGGGGCTTAGGCCGCCTGAGGGAGATGCGCCGGGCCATGCTGTTGCGCATTGTACGGCGAATGCTCAGATTGGCCGGATTTCCCGTGACTGTGTAACCGGCGCGCTGCAGATCGACCGCGAAGGTCTCCTTGAGGCTCTTCTTCACCAGGTCGGGCAGTTCGAGATCCTCGAAAAACATGTCGAGGAACTCTTCCTTGGACAGAGTGAACTCGAACGCATCCTCGCCAGATCCGTCCGGGCTGCCCTGCGATCCGCTTCGCCCTTCGCCGCCCGTCGGCCGTGGAATTTCGTCGCCTCTGAGATACTCTTTGTTGCCAGGGACGACGTGCTCGGTGCGGCCGGTGCGCCGGCTATGATGGAAGACCGGCTCGGTGATCCCGCGCGTCGGGATTGCAACCTTTTCACCCTGCCCGACATCGGCGACTTTGCGCTTGCGCAGCGCTTCCTGCACTGCCGATTTAACCTCGGCCCGAGCACGCCCGAGGAAGCGCTGGCGATTGCTCAGGCTCTTGCCCTTGGGATTGGGTCGGCGGTCGACGATGTTCATACTCACTATCCTCCCGGCGGCCGGTTGCCTTGCTGTTCTATCCGGCCTTGTTCACCCGCATATACCACTCGACGAGCCGGCGGACCTGCCGTTCGGTATAGCCCCGTGCCACCATGCGCTCCAGAAAATCGGCGTGCTTTTTCTCGGTCTCGGAATCCTTCTTGGAACCAAAGCTGATCACCGGCAACAGATCCTCGACCTGCGAGAACATGCGCCGCTCGATCACCTCTCGAAGCTTCTCGTACGAGGTCCAGGCTGGATTGCGGCCGGCATTGGCAGCGCGTGCCCGCAGGGCGAATTTGACGACCTCGTTGCGGAAGTCCTTCGGGTTTGCGATGCCGGCAGGCTTCTCGATCTTCGAAAGCTCTTGATTTAGCAACTCGCGGTTCATCAGCTGCCCGGTATCCGGATCCTTATAGTCGGAGTCCTCGATCCAAGCGTCGGCATAGGCAACATAGCGGTCGAAGAGATTTTGACCATAATCGGAATAGGATTCGAGGTAGGCCTTCTGAATCTCGTGCCCGATGAACTCGGCGTAGCGCGGCGCAAGCTCCGCCTTGATAAAGTTGAGGTATTTCTTCTCGGCATCGTCCGGGAACTGCTCGCGCCAAATCGCCTGCTCGAGCACATACATCAGATGGACCGGATCGGCTGCCACTTCCTGGGTGTCAAAATTGAATGTGCTCGACAGCACCTTGAAGGCAAACCGCGTCGAGATGCCGTCCATTCCCTCGTCGACACCGGCTGCGTCCCGATATTCCTGGACCGATTTCGCGCGCGGATCGGTGTCCTTCAGGCTCTCACCATCATAAACCCGCATTTTCGAATAAAGGTTGGAGTTTTCGTGCGGCTTCAGACGCGAAAGTGTGCTAAAACGTGCGAGAATATCGAGCGTAGATGGGGCACAGGCCGCATTTGCCAGTTCGCTGTTTTGCAAGAGCTTCTCATATATCTTTCGCTCTTCGGTCGCACGCAGACAATACGGCACTTTTATCACTGATATCCGGTCGATAAACGCCTCATTGTTCCGGTTGTTCTTAAAGGTTTGCCATTCGGCCTCATTCGAGTGCGCGAGAACGATTCCCTGATAGGGGATGCCGCCGATGTTCTCGGAACCGACGTAGTTTCCTTCCTGGGTCGCCGTCAGCAAGGGGTGCAGCATCTTAATCGGCGCCTTGAACATCTCGACGAATTCCATGAGGCCCTGGCTGGTACGATTCAGGCCGCCGGAATAGGAATAGGCGTCAGGATCATTCTGGCTGAAAAATTCGAGCTTGCGGATGTCGACCTTGCCGACGAGGCTCGAGACGTCCTGGTTGTTCTCGTCGCCAGGCTCGGTCTTGGCGACGCAAATCTGCTTCAGCCGCGAAGGCTGCAGGCGGACCACAGTGAACCTGGTGATGTCGCCGCCGAACTCCTCTAGCCGTTTCACGGCCCAGGGCGAAATTGTGCCGGTCAGTCGGCGGATCGGGATGCCATAGACCTTCTCAAGCTCGGGTCCGAGCGTCACCGGGTCGAACAAACCGAGCGGGCTTTCGAAGACCGGGCTGATTTCATTCCCCGCCTTCAGCACATAGACCGGCTCCATCTCCATCAGCTGCTTCAGCCTCTCGGCGAGCGAGGATTTCCCACCGCCGACCGGCCCTAGCAGATAGATGATCTGTTTGCGCTCCTCGAGCCCCTGCGCGGCGTGCCGGAAGAAGCCGACGATGCGCTCAATCGTCTCCTCCATGCCGAAGAAGTCGGAAAACTCCGGATAGACCTTGATGGTGCGATTCATGAAGATGCGGCCAAGGCGAGGGTCCTGGCTCGTATCGACCATGACCGGTTCGCCGATCGCACGCAACATGCGCTCGGCCGCACCGGCGTAATAGCACGGATCGTCGGAGCACTTGCCGAGGTAATCCTCGAGGGAGCATTCAACCTCTCGCCGGTTCTCATACAACCGCGAATAGAGCCCGAAGATCCCGTCATCAAATCTCATATCTCACCTCAACCGCTGCCCGCGCCCATTTCGCGTTACCCTGGGGTAGAACGGCAAGTTTCGCCGGACGTTTCACCTGTCTCTTGTAATTAGTTGTAAATCCCGGCAAATTCCTGTTACTCGTGTGGATGAAATGGGGGCCTGCGATTTCCGGTTATGCAAATCTCCTGCCTAACCGCGGCCCCATTCTCAGATCAGCACACGGGATCACCCGATGGCCCTCGACGCGGCCAGCTTCAATAACAACAATTTGTGGCAAGACTGCGGATGAACAAGGGGCCCAGCTGGCACACCGCGATGACCTTTCTCGATAGGCACGCTCTGGAAGCATACAAGATATTGTGGAACTCGGTCAATTGCAATCATTATATATTGAGTGTCGAAAAACGAAAATGGAAATGTGGGTTAATGCAGCTCATCTTTGCGTGAGGAAGGCCTTTTGATATTCGCGCGGGCGAACCACCGCCACAATTGCCGCGGCATTCTGCCGCATAACGCCAGTTTGCGACCGACAGCCGCAACCAATGGGTTTCTGCCGAGGCACCGTGGCCGCCGACAGCGCGCTCACGGAGCGCCGGCGGACCGCGCGTTCTCCTGCTGTGCGAGCCCGGCCACCGCAGCGCGGCTCCCGTGTGATCGCCAGTTCCACGCCAGTGCCGCGGCGAGCTGGCGGGCGAGACACCCATAGCTGGCATCCGTCATGTGCAGCCCATCGGGACCGATCATCGCCATCGGAGCGAGTTGTAGATGATCCCATTCCCGCATGATCTCGAAGCGGTGAAAGAGACCGACATGGGCGCGCCGGGCCGTCTCGTTGATGATGCGCTCCATCTCGCTCCAAGCAGGCCGGGCCAGAACTCTCGGCGCGTACTGCAGGTCCATCAGGATCAGATCAATCCCGCGCTCCTGGATAGAGCCGACTCCGCGCCAGATCGATCGTTCGTCATCGGAGAATTCATCGCGACGAAGAACTGCGTTGGTCCCCACCTGCCAGATCACCAGATCGGGGTCCAAGGCAAACACGTCCTGGCCAAAGCGGGCGATCTCTTGGCCCACATCCTCGCCACCGAGGCCACGGTTCAGAACTCGAATCTCGATATGCGGGAAGCGGTCTCTCAGCTCTGCCTCGAGGCGGCTGGGATAGCTCATCGCCGGAGAACTGGCACCGGATCCCTTTGTAGAGGACGAGCCCATGGCGACGATGGTCAGGGGCTGTTTCCTGTCGATGCGCGCGGCGCTGCGATCAAGCGCGGCATCGATCGCCGCCACTGCCAGAGGCGCCGCACAGCTCGCGGCGCCGACACCCCCTTGTGGCTCGGCGGCGGCCAAACCGGTCGCCGCGAACGCCGCGGCACAGCCGGCGGCCAGACGTGCAAGCAAGAGGCGGCCGCTCATTGGATCGCAACGCGGATCGTCTCGGCGAGCTTCTTGCCGATGCACTCGTAAACGCTCGCCGCAAGGGCCGCTCGCTCATCCTTGCTGATGCTGTCGAAATTGAACACGTTCTTCTCGCTCCAATAGCGCATCATCTCAAACCGCGGGAACACATATACATCGTTTACGTCGCCGACCCGATGAAGCGCGTTCAGGTAGCGGTCAAAGTCGATGACGGTCACCGTGCTCCGGGAGAATTGCATATCGATGAGCATGATGTCGATGCTGCGCGTCTTGAGAGCATCAATGCCGCTTTGCAGCGCCGCCGCGAGCTCTTCTACTTCGACGCCGCGGACCGCGTCGGTGGTGCCCGCCTCCCAAATTACCAGCACCGGATCCTCGGCGATCACGTCGCTCGGAAATCGCTCCAACATCTGCTGTGCTGTTTGTCGAGGGACACCCTTGTTGACCACCGTGATCGGAACGCTCGGGTACCAAAGACGGAGCGTTTCTTGTAAGCGATGAGGATAAGCCAGGTCGGCGGAGCCCGCGGCGGCGCCGGTGGTAGAGGCTCCTCCAATGGCGACGATCTTGACCGGGCCACCTGCCCGCAGCCTCTCGCTCAAATGCGGCAACGTCTCGTCGACCCGCATCAGCTCATCGGGCACTTCGCACTGCGCGCCGGCAAAGGCGCACGGCGCGCAAGCGATCGCGGCGACCGCCAAGGCACCTGCCAGATGTAGCCTCCCTTGCATCAATCCGCGGCTTGAGTGTCGCTTCATCGTGGGTCTATTTCCTTGCCGGGCCGGGCACCGGCACGGTCGGCGGAACTCTCCCGATCGCCTTATACCAGTCGATTATTCTTGCAGTCACGCACAATACAAAAATGCCGATAGCATTAACAGCGAGTTGGATACCGATACTCGAACGGAACTCCGTCAGCACGAAATGACCGAGTGCCGAGAGCAAGATACCGAGGCAAAATACTTCCAGCGACTGTTGGCCGCAAAGGATCACCGGTTTCGCCGCCGGCGCGCGGAGAAAACCGGCGTTTGGCGACACGAGGGCAGCAACCAACACTACCGCCGCGAAGAACGGCACGAGCCGTATGGGCGACAAATTGCTCTTATTGACAGGCCACAGCTCCCTTAAGAAGAAGCCGGGAATCGGATCCCAAATCCCGTGAACGGTCCAGCTCAGCTTGACAACGAGCGCTGCTCCTGCGATCCCCACGGCAACGAACATGAGCACGCCCCGGGGGCCGAGCCCGCGCGCTCGGGTGCCCAAGCCCAGGGCGGCACCTGTCGTAAACAGCAATTGCCAGGCGAAGGGATTGAAATACCAGACATGCCCCTCCGGATAGGCGGGGACGGAAATGTTGCCGAGCTGTACGACGATATAGAGAAGGAGCGATGCAGACAGGACGATAAGCGGACGAAGGCGCAACCCGATCAATATTATCGGGAAAATTACTAAAAGAAGAATGTAGAGTGGCAAGATATCAAGGAAAGTCGGTTGAAATTGAAGCGTTAACGCCTTGACGATAGCAATATGTGGCTCGTCGAGGAAATCGGCGACCCGCATCTCTTCATTATACATCGGATTTTTGAAAGTTGTGACAACATAGGACACCTCGGCGATGAAGATCATGAATAAGAAGATATGAGCGACGTACAGCTGCCAAGCTCTGCGGAGCGCCTGCGCCGTCGCATAACTTGTGCCTCGCATCACGAGCGTACGACCATAGGCGAGGGCGGCTGTGTAACCCGAGATAAAGATGAAAACCTCGGCCGCGTCATAGAATTGCACCGCCTGCAGGGTGAAATAACTTAAGATGTTCTCTGGAATATGATCGATAAATATGAAGATCAGGGCTAGGCCCCTGAAAAAGTCGAGCCGGAGATCGCGCGGCTGGGGAGGCACGGCTGAGCCTTCGAACCCTGATCGCTTAGCGAAAACGCTGCATCGGAACGAGGGTAACAATAGCGTCGCCGGCCGTCGATGGAGCAAGCCGGCATCGTCGCTCTGTCGTTATCCCTTGCGGTCCTGTTACAGATCAGATATATTCCGACACGTTGAGTAACGCGGCGGGCAAGAACCTTGACCTGACCTTCTCGAAAGAGCCGGCTCCGCCGGCTCTTTGCCTTCAGGCGAGGCCTGGGAGGGCGGTGAACGACGCCTCGGTCTGACGCCGAATTTCGTCGAGCGACACGCCGGGCGCCAGCTCCGTCAACGTCATCGCGCCACCCTCGATCGTGAAGACGCCGAGATCGCTGATCACGATGTCGACCACGCCCTTGCCGGTCAGCGGCAGGGTGCAGCGGCGCAGCAATTTCGGCTCCCCTCGTGCGGTATGCTCCATCAGGACAATGACGCGTTTGACCCCGGCGACGAGATCCATCGCACCGCCCATTCCCTTCACCATGCGACCGGGAATCATCCAATTGGCGAGGTCGCCGTTCTCGGCGACCTGCATCGCACCGAGGATCGAAAGGTCGATATGGCCGCCGCGGATCATGCCGAAGGATTGTGCGCTGTCGAAATAGCTCGTCGTCGGCAATTCGGTAATCGTCTGTTTGCCGGCGTTGATCAGGTCCGAATCTTCCTCGCCAGCAAACGGAAACGGCCCCATACCCAACATTCCGTTCTCGCTCTGCAGCTGCACGGTGATCCCTTCCGGGATGAAATTCGAGACGAGGGTCGGGATGCCGATTCCGAGATTGACATAAAAACCGTCTTCGAGTTCCGCCGCGGCGCGGCGCGCCATCTCATCACGTGACCAAGGCATATGCTTGCTCCTCCTTATCGATTTTATCGATCGCCGCGCTGGCGCACGGTCCGCTGCTCGATATGCTTGGCAAATGATGCCGGGCTGACGATCCGCTGGACGAAGATACCCGGGGTGTGAATATGGTCGGGATCGATCTCGCCGGGTTCTACTAGATTCTCGACCTCGGCGACGGTGATCCGTGCGGCGGTCGCCATCACCGGGTTGAAATTGCGCGCCGTCTTGCGATAGACGAGATTGCCTTCGCGGTCGGCCTTCCAGGCGTGAATGATTGCAAGGTCGGCGACGAGCCCGCGCTCCATGACGTAAGTCTCTCCATCGAAATCGCGCGTCTCCTTGCTTTCGGCGATCAGGGTCCCCACGCCGGTCTTGGTGAAGAATGCCGGGACCCCGGCACCACCGGCCCGGATCCGCTCGGCCAGCGTTCCCTGCGGGTTGAATTCGAGCTCGAGCTCTCCCTTTAGATAGAGGTCGGCGAACAGTTTGTTTTCACCGACATAGGACGAAATCATCTTTTTGATCTGCCGGCTTTCGAGCAGCAGGCCGAGACCGACCCCATCGATCCCGGCATTGTTTGATATTACGGTCAACCCGTGGACGCCGGAATCCTTGATCGTCCCGATCAGCGTCTCCGGTATGCCGCAAAGGCCGAACCCCCCCGCCATGATGGTCATACCGTCTCGCAACACCCCAGCGAGTGCAGCCGCCGCGTCGGGGTAGACTTTGTTCATCGGAAGCTCCTTCCTAGGCTCGGCGCTACTTTACCCGCTTGGCGTCATTTTCGGCCAGCCGGCAGTGGAGCCGGCGCTCGCAGGCCGAGTGCCAGCCGCGTCGGTGCATCAACGACGCCGCTGACGTTTATGCCCTTCTGCTTCTGAAAACGGGCTACGGCGGTGGCGGTCGAGAGACGGTAGACGCCGTCCTGCTCAACCGGCAGCTGGGCGGCGGCGAGCGCGCGTTGCACCTCCGTCACGTCGGGCGCCTGCATCGGCGATTCGGCGGGCTTCAACTGACGCCGTTGTCCGGACGAGGGCTCGCCTTCTTCGAACCACAGGCTCACGTCGAACCACAGGCTCACGTCGTTGCCGTTGATCATGGCCAATTTCAGCGGGGCCGATGCTATGTGGAATTTGAGCCGAGGGGAGCCGTCCGGAGCTTGGGTTGCCTCGGCAAATTCCTCGAGGAACGGCAGGTATTCGACAAACGGCGTGCCCACGGCGAGTTTCGGAAGAGCGTTCCAGCCGGGCACTACAAGGTCGCCATCGGCGGTAGAACCTACAGGCGAGAGGGGTGAACCTTTCGCTTCCGCCGTCAGTTCGGCACCGACATCCTCGGCGTCGACCGCGAGCTGCCAGATCCGACACACGGGGCTTAGCATCGCCAAAGCGCCGAATATCTTCTGCTGTTGTTCGGCTTCGCCCCCGCTATCGGCCAGGGTGGCGGCCCGAAGCAATGTGTTCAATGCAATGGTGCTCAGGTTCTCCACCCCGACATCCAGGATCACACCGTGTGGGACAAGGCGAGCGTCAGCGATCGGCGGCGCAAGCTTGAGCCCGTCTTCGCGAATGGTGAAGTGGAAGGTCCCCGTGTCGCCGTCAAAGCCGCTTGCCCCCGCCGTAAATTCGGCTTTCGTCAGTACGGCAAGCGGCTCGCCGGGTCCGTGCTGCCCCGGATCGTGCCGAAGACCGACGGAATAGTCGGCAAAACCGCCAGCAGGCGCGCCAAGCGCGAATCGGGTGATGCCCCCCTATCCCTTTCCAGCACTCCAAGCGTGTCGCGCAGCCGGTCGAGCTCGGCCACCTTCGGTCCAGCGGACGTTCCGCTAAAAGCAATCCGATCGATAGCTCCGCCGCTTGGTCCTTGCGCAAGGGAGAATTCCACCTTTGTGAGCTCGAACTCGGTCGGCACACGCCACCGCCCGTCGGGCTCGGCGACGAGCTTCGACGTTATGGCCAGCGGCCCAGCGCTGATCCAGGCGCCGCTCGCGGGATGGTCGATGCGCGTCTCGGCGACCGCAACTCCCGTGGCTCGGATGCGCCCGGACTTGGGGTCGATCGCCACGTCGACGTGCCCATCGCTGATCGTTAGTTTGGTCTCGGTACCGTTCTCGTCAGCGATTATCACGTGCTCTGGCAGCGGAACTGTGAGATCCCTGGTGTCCCTGCCATTCTGCGCTGACGTTTTGCCGAACCTCGAGGTGATCCAGCGCTACGTGAAGGACATCATCGGTATGCAGCGTCAGCCTTGCGCCGGTGATGACGGCGATCAGGGTGTCACCGTCGCGTCGGATCTCGAACGGCTCGGCCCCGACCCATTCCAAGATCCCGCTTGAACCGGGTGCAAGCCCGCTGACGACCGCATGGATCTCATTCCTGAACTGTTCGAGCTCGGAGTCGGCGGCGCGGAGTGGCGATGCCACGGCCATCACGAGCGCGATCACAGCGAGTCCTTTGCCCGGGCTTCCGACGGCGTCCTCCGAGCGGAAACGATAAATTGCCATAATGGTATCATACTCCCCGCTTTCAAGCTGCGGTCGGGGACCGGGCTCCGTGACCCACAAAGGCGAGAGGGGCGTGCTTGTAGATTCATTGCAAAAACAGGTGGGCAGGGACGAGGGGGGTCCTAGCGCCCCCGGTCGGCCCGCACATCCTTCGATCATCGGGGTGCGGCCGCCGTGCGTCGGCCGGGACCCGCCAGATTTTGAGAAAGGCCTTGCATCGGCAAGGGCCCGGTCCAAAATTGGCGCGAGGCTGGGGTGCCGCTCGGTCGCACAGCATGGGCTGCGGGACCGGAACGGCTGAGATCAGACCCACTGAACCTGGTCGGGCGTGCCCGGCGAAGGGAGTCCGATATTACCGCGTCGACCATGATAGCGCCGTCTCGCCCCAAAACCGTCGTCATCGGCGCCGGAGTAGTGGGGCTGAGCATAGCTTGGCGTTTGGCGCAGGCCGGCTGCCCGGTCACCGTCTTCGACCGGGCGAAGGCTGGACGCGGCGCCAGCTGGGCGGCGGCCGGGATGCTCGCTGCCGCTGTCGAGACCGAGCCCGGAGAAGAGAAGCTGCTCGCGCTCACGCTCGAAAGTCAGAAGCTGTGGCCCCGCTTCGCGCGCGAAATCGAAGCGGCATCCGGGATCTCGATCGGCTATCGCGACGAAGGAACAATCGTTGTTGCGCTGACGCGCGACGATGCCGCGCAGCTCCGCTTTTCCTATGAATTTCAGCGAAGCCTGGGTCTCGACATCGACTGGCTGTCGGGCGCTGAAGCGCGGCGGCGCGAACCTCATTTACAGCCCGGCATTTCAGGAGCGGTGCTGAGCCCGAAAGATCATCAAGTCGAAAACCGCCTGCTCGGCTCCGCCCTGGTCCGGGCTGCGCGACGGGCCGGCGTCGTGCTGTACGAGCATTGCCCGGTCCGAGAGGTCGAGCTCTCCGGCGGCCGTGCGCGCGGGGTCGTCTCCGATCGTGGCAGCGATCCTGCCGATATCGTCGTTCTTGCGGCCGGTGCGTGGTCACGAGAAATTGCGGGTATCCCCGCCTCGTATCTCCCGCCCGTTCGCCCGATCAAGGGACAGATGCTGGCACTGTCCATGGATCCGGCAGCGCCCCTTGTGCGTCACGTCATCTGGCTGCCGCGGGGTTATCTGGTACCCCGGCTGGACGGGCGTCTGATCGTTGGCGCTACCGTTGAAGAACGCGGGTTTGACGACAAAATAACGGCGGGCGGTCTGCTGGCCCTGATCGAGGGCGCCTGGCGGGCGGTACCGGCGATCGAGGAGCTGCCGGTCGCCGAAACCTGGGTGGGCTTTCGCCCTGGCTCGCGCGACGACGCGCCAATGCTTGGTCCAAGCGGGATCGACCAGTTCGTAGTCGCGACGGGACACCATCGCAATGGTATCCTACTGACGCCGATAACCGCCGCGGCGATCAGCGCCTATGTGTTGACCGGTCGGTTGCCCGAGGTCGCAGCGCCGTTCGCCCCGGATCGCTTCGCCGATCCCCATCGGCCCACTGTCCGCGGCTTGGCGGACTCGGCGATCGCTTCGTAGGGGATTATGGCACGGCTGCGGGTCAACGGCGTCGAAGAGGAAATCACGGCTGGAACCGTGGCTGAGCTCCTCGCCGCGTGCGGTGTAGATCCGGCAGCTCGGTTTCTCGCCGTCGCCGTGAACGGCACGGTTGTACGCCGGTCGGAATGGCCTTCCCGGCCCCTGTTGCCCGGCGATAATGTCGAGATTGTGCGCCCGTTTTCGGGCGGCTGAGGCAACCTCTGAGGATTTCGCTCGATGACCGACCCGCTGATAATCGCAGGCACTACGCTCTCCTCCAGGCTTTTCGTCGGCACTGCCGGTTATCCAAACCAGCAGATATTGCTCGACTGCCTCGAGGCGAGCGGGGCCGAGATCGTCACGGTCTCGATCAGGCGCATCAGCCTCGAGGGTTACGCCGAGAGTTTGGTCGACCTGCTCGGTGGTCGCTACCGGCTTCTGCCGAACACCGCCGGCTGCGCGACTGTGCGCGATGCTGTTCTGACCGCCGAGCTCGCGCGTGAGGCGCTGGAGACCGATTGGGTAAAGCTCGAATTGATCGGCGACCGTGAAACCCTCTATCCAGATGTCGAGCAGCTCGTCCGTGCGGCTGAGGAGCTGGTCGGCAGCGGGTTCACCGTTCTTCCTTATTGCAATGAAGACCCGGTGACATGTCAGAAGCTCGCCGATGTCGGGTGCGCTGCAGTAATGCCGCTGGGCTCGCTGATCGGCTCGGGCATGGGGATCGCTAATCCGGCCGCCATCGAGCTGATATGCTCGCGCAGTTCGGTCCCCGTGGTGCTCGATGCTGGCATCGGCACGGCCTCGGACGCGGCCCTGGCGATGGAGCTGGGATGCGACGCGGTGCTGGCCAATACCGCCATCGCCAAGTCGCATGACCCGTTGCGGATGGCGGCGGCGATGCGCGCTGGAGTTGAAGGGGGGCGTCTCGCACGGCTCGCCGGCCGAATCCCGAAGCGCAGCTTTGCCGAACCGTCGAGCCCGCAATTAGGCCTCGTCGGCACCTGATCCCGAGCTTGGTGGTGCCCGCCGCGCCAGCAGGGTATTGGCGCCGTGGCGCGGCATGATCTTCGCTCTTCCGCTGTATGACGAAAATCCGACCAAGCGCGAGCCGGTCGTCACCTACTTGCTGATCGGTCTGTGCATTGGTGCGTTCCTGTGGCAGCTCGGCCAGTACGAACGTGCGGTCCTCTACAGCTACGGAATGATCCCCGCCGAGCTGTTCGGTCTTTGGCATCCTCCGCGGGCCTACCAGGCGATACCAGCATGGTCGAAGCTCCTGACCAGCATGTTCTTGCACGGCGGCTGGTTTCACCTGATCGGCAACATGCTTTTCCTTTGGATCTTCGGCAACAATGTCGAGGACGTGCTCGGGCGTGGCCGCTATCTCCTTTTCTACCTTTGCTGCGGGGTTGCGGCTGCGTTGACCCAGGCGTTCTCAAACTATGGGGCGCATGTGCCGATGGTGGGTGCCAGCGGTGCGATTGCCGGTGTGCTTGGTGCATATCTGTTGATTTATCCCCAGGCCAACGTTCGCGTCTTCGTATGGATCGTGATCTTCTTCCGCATGGTCGACGTCCCGGCGTGGATATTGCTCGGTCTGTGGTTCGGGATGCAGCTTGTGAGCGGGCTGATGCGGGCGCCGGGCACGCCGGGGGTGGCGTTCTGGGCCCATATCGGCGGCTTTCTCAGCGGGCTCATTCTCGTATCACTGATGCGCCCGAGCGGTGTGCCGGTGCTGCAGCCGGCTCGCACCCGAGCCTTTGGCGCGCTGCCCCCTGGTGCCCTGGCGCGACCTCGAACCTCGCAACGCGGCTCGGTCCCGGCGGCTGGCCGGCCGCACCGGCGCCCATCGGACATCTGGGGTTGATCGCAGGGCGGTAAGCCCGGGTCATGGAATTAGCTTGCGGCTTGGCGCTGCCGGCTGCGCGACTTTCTCTAGCAGAAGGAGCCACCGTTCAACACGGTTGCGGTTCTTTGCGAAATCATATTCGCCGTAGCGCGAACGACTGTACAAGGCAAGGCTGGAGCGGTCGGGTCCGAGTGGAACAAACTCGACCGTAATGATGTCGGGGAAACGAAATACCGGCGAATGCTGAATGTATACATAGCGCCGGGATCCGGGATCGGCGAGCGCGCGCACGATCCGCTTTTCGCCTGAGATCATTTCCATCCAGTACTCGCGCAGGCGGTCCCAAGCCATGTCGAATACCGGGCTTGTGATAGCCTCGGCCGCCGCACAATAGCCGGGCGGACAGGCAAGGAAGCCGTTTTTCGGTAGCGGTGAGCGCAGCTCAGAGATCCCGACGGCCTCCCCGGGCTTGAGCCGATCCTCGGCGCCGCTCCCCATATAGATCCGTAATGCGAGCCCCAGCAGCAGCACAGTAAGCCCGATTACGAGCAGCGCCGTCCTGATCCGGCGACCGACGCGCACTCCTCCTCCTCTCGCCAAGGAGAGCCTGGCTAGAGGCTCGAGCCTCACTATGACATAAGACCTTCCGCAGCAAGGAAACGAAGCGCCGTGGACAAGCATCGCGAGGGGGCAGAGGGCGACCTGATGGCCTATGCCCCGCAGGGTCTGGCCGAGGGGATATCGATTCTCGCTGCCCAACCGGTGTTTTCCGGCATCCTCGCCCATGCGGGTCCGCCGCGTTTTCGCCGCCGCCGCAATGGGTTCGGCACGCTTCTGCACATCATTCTCGAGCAGCAAGTGTCGATCGATGCCGCGGCAGCGATGCACCGAAGGCTCCTCGCGCTCTGTTGCCCGTTGGCGCCGGCAACCTTTCTTGCGCTCGACGATGCGACCCTTCGCTCCTGTGGCTTCAGCCGCCAGAAGATGGGCTATGCCCGCCATCTCGCCGAGTTGGTCGCCGGCGGCGCGTTCGATTTTGTCAGGCTCGCTCGCGCCGACGACGAGGCCGCCATGGCCCAGCTGCTGTCGCTCAAGGGCATCGGACGGTGGAGTGCTGAAGTCTATCTGATCTTCGCGCTGGGGCGGCCGGATGTCTGGCCGGCCGCCGATCTTGGTCTGCAGATCGCGATAGCCGACCGGCTTGGTCTCGAATCTCGTCCGCTTGAACGCGAATTGCGCCCGCTCGCCGAGGCTTGGCGGCCGTGGCGCTCGGTCGCCGCCTGCCTCTTCTGGCAGTCCTACCTGCACGCTCGCAACCGGACCGCGCCGCTTCTGCCGGAGGATCTTTACGCCTGACATCAGCCTGGAGCTACGAGGGGCTTGATCACTCTCATGTCTCGCGATCATCTGCCCCTCATGCAGCGACTAAAGAGGCGGCGCAATGACGACGAGCTTTCCCGATGGCTTTCTGTGGGGCGCCTCGACGGCGGCCTATCAGATCGAGGGTGCCGTGCGGGAGGACGGCCGCGGCGCGTCGATCTGGGACACCTTCGCCCGTCTGCCGGGGATGATTTTGGGCGACGACACCGGTGATGTCGCTTGCGACCATTATCATCGCTGGCCCGAGGACGTGGCGCTGATGCGCGAGCTCGGCATTGGCGCCTATCGCCTGTCGACCGCCTGGCCGCGCATCCTCCCCGAGGGCAGGGGACAGGTAAACGCCAAGGGTCTCGAATTCTATGACCGCCTCGTCGACGCGCTGATGGCTGCCGGTATCGAGCCGTGGATCTGCCTCTACCACTGGGATCTGCCGCAGACGCTCGAATATCGCGGCGGCTGGCAGAACCGCGATGTCGCCTCCTGGTTTGCCGACTACGCCCAGTTGACGGTGCGCCGGCTCGGCGACCGTGTGAAGCACTGGGCGACCTTCAACGAGCCGAACGCGGCATGCGTCAAAGGCTATGGCGACGGCGAGCACGCCCCTGGCATTCGCGGCCGGGCGAGCGCGCTCAAGGCAATCCACGTAATGAACCTCGCCCACGGGCTCGGGGTCGACGCGATGCGATCGGAGCACGCCGACCTGCTGATCGGCAATATTTACAATTTCCATCCCCGGGAGCCGGCGAGCGATCGCGAGGAGGACGAGATCGCTGCGATCATGCTCGACGCGCTGTGGAACCGCTCCTTCCCCGAGCCGCAGATCCACGGCCATTATCCCGAGCCGCTCGCCGCCGAGATGGAGCCGCTGGTGGAGCCGGGCGACCTCGACATCATCCGGCGCAAGCCGGATTATTTCGCCATTAACCATTACACCCGAACCCGGGTGCGCCGCGATCCCGACCACCCCTTCGAGGTTGGCGTCCTGCCGCCGTCCCGGGGAACGCCGGTGACCGAGATGGGCTGGGAGATCGTACCCGACGCGTTTCGTTCGGTATTGATCGAGGCCAAGGAGCGCTACGCCGGCGATCTGCCGATCTACATTCTCGAAAACGGCGCTGCCTTTCCCGACCGGGTCGAAGACGACGAGCGAATTCGCGATCCGCAACGCATCGCCTATCTGCGCGACTATCTCGGCGCAGTACTCGACGCAATCGAAGCGGGAGTACCGGTGCGCGGTTATTTCGTGTGGTCGCTTTTCGACAATTTCGAGTGGACGCTCGGCTACAGCAAGCGGTTCGGGCTGGTCCACGTCGACTACGAAACGCTTATAAGGCGGCCGAAGGACTCGTTTTATTTCTATCGCGATCTTGCCAACGGTGCTCCGCTCGAGCGGGAATGACCATCGCCTTTGCGAGATTATGTGCTGTCCCACCCAACTGACCTCCGGGGGCCGCCCACATCCATGAATTGAGTCGATTGTTGCGTGTCCCTGCACCTGCAGCAAATCTGCAGCAAAATCTCGCCCATGGGTTGTAGAACCAATTCGGGCCGGCGCCATTCGTGCCGATTGGGGCGTCCGCGGGGTTGGTGTGGTCGGCCTCGACGAGCCGCAAACGCCGCTCGAAATCGCTGGTCTCGATCGCCCGGACAAAGGTGTCGACCACCAGTCGCGCGGCCGGCCGACGGGATTGCCCGACCGTCCCGTGGCGAACCGCTCGCGCCGGTCCCGCACCCCCTGTTCGTCCTGTTTTATCAGGCCGAGATCAGGCACCGCCAACTCCGTCGCGATCGTCGCCGCATCGCCCGGCGTAATCACCCCGCCGGCAAGTGCCGAGGTAACCGCCTTCATCGCGGCTGCGATGTCGTGGGCCTTCAGCCCACGGGCCTTGTTCCGTGGGAGCACTCTCGATCGGCGGCAGAGCGAACTTCACGATGCGATCGCGGCAAGGCGGCAGAATGCGTTCGAGGCACAGCCGCTTCGCTGTCGGGTCGCCGACCAGCGCCAGCTCGACGGCCCTGCGGGTCAAGGCCTCGGCCTCGCCTACTAGCAACACCGCAGCGGCGATCGTCGTCTTGTTGCGGCAGCCGACCCGGCGGCCGCGGGGATTCCCCGACCCTCCCTTCTCGAACGGCCGCCCGCGCACCTTCGCCGGCGGTTTTGGTGTTAGCCCACCGGTCATCCCCATCTCCTTGCTCCAACGAGCGGGCCAATCCCGCAGCTGCTCCAGCCTGGGGATTTACAGTGCTAATACGGTAATTTTATGATTTCCATCATCGCAACGCTCACTATGCGCGCCTCGGTTCGGGGTAAGGAGATCGGGACTTGACTCAATGCTCCGGAACAGGCGCATCGTGATGGTGGGGAAGGACTTTTTTGGGCAGCAGGAGAGGATGCCGAGGATAGGGCTGGCAGGGGCTCGAATGCGAAGTCGAGTAATGCTGATCGCGGGTGGCGCGGTGCCCAATTGGAGCGCGCTCATCCGGATGATTTTGGCAGCGATCGTTTGCGGCTGTGCCTACCTCGGCCCTGTAGAAGCGGCTCAGCCTCTTGAGGATGCACGGGCGGCTTATGAACGGGGCGACTATGTCGAGGCTCTTCGATTATTTCGCCTGTTGGCCGACCAGCATTACGCAGCCGCCCAGAACGCTCTCGGCGTCATGTACCAGAACGGCCGCGGTGTGCCGCAGGACTATGCTGAAGCCGTGAAGTGGTACCGGAAGGCGGCGGAACAGGGCTATGCACACGCGCAATACAACCTCGGCGTCATGTACAGCGACGGCCGCGGCGTATCGCAGGACTACATAGCAGCGTATATATGGTTAAATCTTACGGCATCTCGGCTCCCACCGGGGGGAGAGCGAGATGAGGCCGTGAAGGTCCGCGACATCGCCGCCGGGAAGATGACCCGCGCACAGCTCCGCGAAGCGCAAAGACGCGCTCGGGACTGGCAACCTAAATCTGAGCAGAGACCTAGATGCCAAATCTCTGGCGAATGCTGGGTAAACCTATCTGCCCGGGACAAGAGAATCTACGTAGATGGCATTTACAGTGGGCAAGCTTTTCAGCAAACTCAGGGAGAGCGCTACCTGTATAGTAAATATCGGGAAGGTAGGCTGCCATATCCCTATATCGAACCTGATAACCTACTTGTGTATTTTGATGAGTTATACTCGACTCCGGAAAATCGTCCTATTAATTATGCGTCAGCCTATGATCTAGCGGTCCGGAAAGGATGGTCGAGCCCGGAAGAACTATCGTCCCTTACGAAGCTGTATCGTGAAGGGCGGAAGCCGCTGCTAGCCGGATATCTGCGCGGATTCATCACACCGAACAAAGTTGTTATATCCAGTAAATCTGAAGGCGAAGGCGATCTGTTCGGCATGCGCGAGGAACGGCAAACAATAACAATGTTGGGCCTATCCTCTCAGACGAGCAATCCAAACCTAGGGGCGTTTATGGAGGCATTAATTAACATTCGGCGATGTCATAACCTTGTGCCTCGTAAAGATTATAAGAAACAGATCCGTGTGGAAAGCTTAGCGGAAGGAACGAAGGAAAAGTGGGAAGAAGAAAAGAAATTCGACGAAACGCTTCTGCACGAGCGTCCGGTAGCTCTACATGCTGTGGCTCATTGGGTGCGAGATTGGCTGGGCAATCTTGCGGATCAGCACGTGGTAGGGAGCTGGGGCGGTGCGGGCGCCGATACCGAGCAGTGT